>Ga0181537_10000397_pt1 | contig 40918 bp, 36 predicted proteins | sample PEATcosm2014_Bin_39_FD_119765 | JGI IMG/M metagenome (GOLD analysis project Ga0181537, IMG submission 119765) | Peatland microbial communities from MTU Mesocosm Facility, Houghton, MI, USA - PEATcosm2014_Bin23_10_metaG | ecosystem: Environmental > Terrestrial > Soil > Wetlands > Peat | place...
CGCAAGGTGGTGATTCACGACGGCCACAACGGCCCGAAAGAAATTGGCGTCGAGCCGGAATTTCTCCACTGGCTCACTGATCCCAAACTCAACGGTGGCGGCGCGCTGTTCGACTTCGGATGCTACGGCGCCGATCTCATGACCTGGCTGATGGATGGCCAACGTCCGCTGACCGTCACCGCGGTCACGCAGCAACTCAAACCGGAGATTTATTCGCGCGTGGATGACGAGGCGACAATCATCCTGACCTATTCGCACGCGCAAGCCATCGTGCAGGCTTCATGGAACTGGCCCTTCGGCCGCAAAGACATGGAAGTCTACGGAGCGACGGGATACGCCATCACGGTTCAGGGCAACGACGTTCGTGTGCGCCGCGGCGGGGAAAATGGTGTTAATAACAACGAACAACAACTCGCGGCCAAGCCTGTGCCCGCCCCGTACGACAATTCCCTGTCGTATTTCAGAGCGGTAATCCTCGACGGAGCGAAGGAGGATGGATTCTCATCGCTGGAGACGAATCTAACGGTGACCGAGATTCTGGACGCAGCGCGCACATCAGCGGCGTCGGGAAAGACTATCGTGCTGCCGCCGAGGTAAATCCGTCGCTTCGTTTTGTCTTCGTCTCGCCGCCAAGGGCCGGATCACAGCCCAGTCATTTTCTCCAGACGTTCCGGGTAGCGAGCGCCTTCCACTTTAATCTGCGAAGCGGCGGCGTCAATCTCACTCAGGTCGGCGGGCGTGAGTTCGACGGCTGCGGCTCCGATGTTTTCATCGAGGCGGTTGAGCTTGGTTGTGCCTGGAATCGGAACCATCCACGGCTTTTGCGCCAGCAGCCAGGCGAGCGCGATCTGCGCCGGAGTCGCTTTCTTCCGTTTCGCGATGCTGCCGAGCAGATCGATCAACGCCTGATTTGCTTTGAGAGCCTCCTGGGTGAAGCGCGGAAGCGTGCTGCGGAAGTCGTTGCTGGCGAAGGTCGTGTCTTCTTTGATCGCTCCCGTCAGAAAGCCCTTGCCGAGAGGGCTGTAGGGCACGAAGCCAATGCCAAGCTCCTCCAGCGTCGGGATGATCTCCGCTTCAGGCTTCCTCCACCACAGCGAATATTCACTCTGCAGCGCGGTGACTGGCTGGACCGCATGGGCGCGGCGAATCGTTTTTGCTCCCGCCTCAGACATGCCGAAGTGCTTGACCTTGCCCGCTTGAATCAGCTCCTTCACGGCGCCGGCGACATCTTCGATGGGAACATTCGGGTCGACCCGATGCTGGTAGAGCAGATCGATGGTGTCAACCTTGAGCCGCTTGAGCGAGCCTTCCACGGCCTGCTTGATGTGCGCCGGCTGGCTGTTCACACCCGCAGCTCCCGGCTTGTGATCGCTGCCACTCACGTCGAAACCAAACTTGGTGGCGATCACCACTTGCCCACGAAAGGGAGCGAGCGCTTCACCCACCAGCTCTTCGTTCAGGAAAGGACCGTAGACTTCCGCGGTGTCGAAGAAAGTCACGCCGCGTTCTACGGCAGCATGGAGAACAGATGTCATCTCCTGCTTGTCTTTGGGCGGACCGTAGGAAAAACTCATCCCCATGCAGCCGAGGCCGATGGCAGACACTTCCAGATTACTTTTTCCGAGTGTGCGCTTTTGCATTGTTACTCCTTCTTAAAAAATAGAGCCTGCTTCGCTGAGGATCACGGGAGTTTAGCGAGAACGGCGACGTCGAACTTTGCGTAGTATTTCTTCACATCTTTCGTTCCGTACTTGGCCCGGAACTTCTCGGCGACGGACGACACCTGAGCGGCGTCGGTTACCGGAACAACCTTAAGTTCGGCCTCCGCACCCTGCGCATCGACCCGAATCACCGGCTTCTTCAGCACGTTCTTGTACCACTGCGTGTCCGACCCCTGCACCGGCAGCAGGTAAAGGTTGTTGTCCTCCGCGACGAACCAAACCGGGATGGAGATGGTGCGTCCTGACTTTCGGCCGGTGACGGCGATGTTAATTTCGCTACTTCGGGAAAGGCGATCTCTTAGATCACTATTTCGTGCCGGCATGTGCGCTCCTGACCCGTCGTCATTGAATGTAGGAGGTTGAATGTACAGCGTCGAATGGACGCCGTTGAATTTATATCGATAAAATTTACCTGCGGTATTGTTCGTCGCTGACGTGTTCCATCCAGTCGACCACTTTGCCATCCTTCTTTTCCTGAATGGCGATGTGCATCATCGCCGTCGTCGGCGTGGCGCCATGCCAGTGTTTCTCGCCCGGCGAGAACCAGACCACATCGCCGGGCCGGATCTCCTCGATGGGTCCGCCTTCGCGCTGCGCCCAGCCGCAGCCGGCAGTGACAATGAGAGTCTGGCCGAGGGGATGAGTATGCCATGCCGTCCGAGCGCCGGGCTCGAAGGTCACGCTCGCGCCTTGAACCAGCGCCGGATCCGGTGCCTGGAAGAGCGGATCGATCCGAACGGTGCCGGTGAACCAATCTGACGGACCTTTGGCAGAAGGTTGCGTGCCAGCTTTTCTGATCTCCATTGACTCAACTCCTCTCAGCGACCGCTCATCTGCTGAATGTGTGCGGAGCACCCGAGACCGGAAGCCGAAACCTCAAGACTGCTTTCGTCAGGTTTGTGTTCATCGGGTTACTCAGATTTGAGTGAAGCCATGTCGATCGAGAAGCGGTACTTCACATCCGACTTGAGCAGTCGCTCGTAAGCTTCGTTGACTTTCTGGATCGGGATGACTTCGACGTCGGCGGTGAGGTTGTGTTTGCCGCAGAAATCGAGCATCTCCTGGGTTTCGGGGATGCCGCCGATGGGCGAGCCGGAAAGGCTGCGGCGGCCCATGATCAGGCCGAACGCGGACACTGCCAGCGGCTTTTCCGGCGCACCGACCAGGGTGAGGTTGCCATCGCGGCGCAGCAGATTGATGTAGGCGTTGATATCGTGATCGGCGGAGACGGCGTCGAGAATGAAGTCGAAACTGCCGACATGCTTCAGCATCTCGTCGGCATTCTTCGAAATAACGACCTCGTCCGCGCCGAGGCGGAGCGCGTCATCCTTCTTATTCGGCGAAGTCGTGAAGACGACGACATGGGCTCCCAGCGCGTGCGCAATCTTGACGCCCATGTGGCCGAGTCCGCCGAGACCGACCACGCCGACTTTCTTATCTTTCGTGACTCCCCAGTGGCGCATCGGCGAGTAGGTCGTGATTCCGGCGCAGAGCAAGGGCGCGGCTCCGGCGAGGTTCAGGTTCGCGGGGACGCGCAGTACGAATCGCTGGTCGACCACGATGCTGTCGGAGTAGCCACCGTAGGTGACGCCGCCCAGATGCTTGTCGGGGAAGTTGTAAGTTAACGTGAAGTTCGGGCAGAACTGTTCCTGGCCGGCCAGGCACTCGGGGCAGGTGCGGTCGGAGTCGACCATGCAGCCGACGGCGGCGAGGTCGCCAAGTTTGAACTTCGTCACCGAAGAGCCGACCTTGGTGACGCGGCCGACGATTTCGTGGCCCGGAACGCAGGGATAAACCGTGGGCATCGCTTCCTTCCACTCGTTGCGGACCTGGTGGAGATCGGAATGGCAAATGCCGCAGAAAAGGATTTCGATCTGGACATCTTGTTCGGTTGGGTCGCGCCGCGTGATCGTGGTAGAAGCTAACGGCGATTTGGCACTGGCAGCGGAATAGGCTTTGGCTTTGGGCATATAGGAAATGTAGATGCTGGTTCGAGTTTACGCGATGCAGAATACGCCATTCTGTATGCAGAATGCACCAAAACGCAGGGGTCAGGTCCGGAGGCATCGGTGCATTTTGAGGCTCGCAAAAGAAAACCGATCACCACAAAGAGCAAGGATCACGAAGGACTTCGTTTTCGGATGGGTTTCCTTCGCGTAACTTCGCGTCCTTCGTGGTTCAAGATCTTCAAGGCAGACTCATTCTTTATCCGTCCCAGCACACGAGTTTTTCTCGCGCGGATTGCTGCGCGCGCCGGAAGGCCTCGGGCAATCCTTGCAGCAGATCGGTCGCGACCATCGAATGTTCGCCCACGCTTTCGCGCATGACGTCGCCCGCGAGCCCGTGCAGATGCACGGCTGCACAGACTGCCAGCAGGGCGGCTTTCGGGTTCTGTGCCAGCAGGCCCGCGACCATGCCGGTCAGAATGTCTCCAGTGCCTCCGGTGGACATACCGGGATTGCCGGTGGTGTTGACCCAGGCTTCGCCGTTGGGCTGAACCACCAGCGTGCGGTGCCCTTTGAGCACGACGATCAGCTGATGCTCGCGGGCAAACCGCCGCGCCACACCCAGACGATCTTTCTGCACGTCGGGGATGGTGCATCCGCACAGCCGGGCCATTTCTCCGGGATGCGGAGTGATCACTAAGATCCGGCCTCTGCCGTTCAACTGATCGGTGCGGCCCTCGAAGGCGTTCAACCCGTCGGCGTCGAGAACAATGGGAATGTCACTTCGGCTTACCAGCGATCGCACCAGTTCAGACGTCTCGGGGAAGCGTGAAATTCCCGGGCCGATCGCCAGCACGCTCTTGCCTTTGACGAGCGCATCGATCCGCTCGCCCGCGCTCGCTGAAATCGTGCCCTCGGCGGTTTCTGCCAAAGGCTCCGTCATCAACTCAGAATGGAATCCGGCAACGGTGGGCAGCACAGACTTCGGGGTCGCTACCGTCGACAACCCGGCCCCGGCTCGCAGCGCGGCCATCCCCGCCATGGCAACCGATCCGGACTTGCCGAGCGAGCCTCCGGCGATGAGCACGTGGCCATAATTTCCTTTATTCGATTCTGCCTTGCGCGGCGCGATCAGCGGAGCAAAGTCGCGGGCCGTGATCACGTTGAGTTGCAGCGAGGAAGTGATAGCCTCTTCCGGCGATCCGATTTGCGCGACCGATGTCGGCCCGGTTGTGAGCGCGGTGAAAAGATGCGCTGGGCGGGGGGCAGTGAAGGTGACGACGGAATCCGCTCGCGCGATTGTTCCCTGCTGCGATGCGAGCGCGTCCGCGTCGGCGCCGGAAGGAATATCAACGGCAACCACCGGTGCCGGGCTCGCATTCAACATCGCGATGGCATCGGCATAAAGGCCGCTGACCGGGGGCTTGAAGCCGGTGCCGAGAATCGCGTCGAGATATAAGTCTGCCGGCAGGGCGAGCCGCACGCGGTCGCTCTTCAGATCTTCGCTGGAATGAACAACGGTCGCCGCCAAGGGCAGCTTGCCGAACATGACCGCGGCATCGCCCCTTAGTTCGGAAGGATCGGCCAGAAGGATGACCTGCACTGCTTTCTTCTGCTCATGCAGCAGCCGCGCGGCCACGAATCCGTCGCCGCCGTTGTTGCCCTTGCCGCAGAACACCGCAATCTTCTTCGCCGCGCTGTAATGCGCAAGCACATGTTCGACCACGGCAGCGCCTGCATTCTCCATCAAGGTCAGCGACGGCACACCGAAGCGTTCGCTGGTGGCGTGGTCGATGGCGCGCATTTCCGCCGCAGTCACGATCTTCATAAAGCTGTCGTTGGTCGTTGGTCGTTCGTCGTTGGCCGTCGGTCGTTGGCTGGGCGCTTTGCCACCGTGAGAGCCAGTACGGCGGCGGTCACCAAGAGCAGTTGCGAACGACTAACAGCCAACGACTAACGACCGACCAACGACCGATGTTAAAACAAAACGGCCCTCCGCGCTGTGCAGAGGGCCATCATCCACTCTTTAATTCAGTTCGTCGTCAACTGCGAAGAACCTGCAATGTCGTCTTAGCTCGGGTTCTGCACTTTGCTGTGTTTGCGGCTGTAGCCGAAAAATACCACCATTCCGATGGCCAGCCACACAAACAGCCGCATCCAGTTGGTCCAGCCCAGCCCATAGATCATGGAACCGCACACGACGATCCCGAGGATCGACACCACGGGCAACAGGGGTACTTTGAAAGCGCGTTCCAGGTCTGGTCTTCGGTGGCGCAGAATCCAAACTCCGGCGCACACCAGAATGAAGGCAAACAGCGTGCCGATGCTGGTCATTTCACCAACGATATCCTCGGGCAGGAAACCCGCGAACAATCCCGTAAACACAAAAAATAGCATGTTCGATTTATAGGGCGTCCTGTAGGTCGGGTGTTCGTCGGAAAAAATCTTCGGGACCAGGCCGTCTTTGCTCATGGAATAAAAAACTCGTGACTGGCCAAACAACATCACCAGGATCACCGACGAGAATCCCGCCAGAATCGCCACCGTGACCGACTTCGACAGCCACTCGTAGCCATGCATGTATTTTGTGATAGCAAAGGCGACCGAGGCTTCGCGGCCGACGGAGCGGAAATCCTGCACGGTGGCTACACCGCTCAGCACATACGCGAAAAGTACGTACAGAACCGTGCAGATCACCAGCGAACCCAGGATGCCGATGGGCATGTCGCGCTTGGGATTCTTCGCCTCCTGCGCGGCCGTGGAAACCGCGTCAAAACCGATATATGCGAAGAAGACGACTCCCGCCGCGCCCAGGATTCCCAGGATCCCGCCGAAATGGTGGCTGATGCCCTGCGGCGTCATATAAATCGCCGGCGGCGGGATGAACGGCGTGTGATTGGCCGGATTCATGAATCCCCAACCGACACTGATCACAATAATTACGATCGTCATCTTCAGAATCACGATGATGCCGTTGACGAACGCAGATTCCTTCGTGCCGCGGATGAGCAGCGCTGACAGAAGAGCCAGAATAACCAGAGCGGGAATATTGATGATTCCGTGCACTCCCGTCTCTCCCATGCTTTCGAGAGGAGAGTGACACCATTGGTACGGAACCCGCATGCCGAACCAGTCGAGCACGCGGTTGGCGTATTCACTCCAGGCGATGGAAACGGTGGCGGCCCCGACGGCGTACTCGAGCACCAGATCCCAGCCGATAATCCAGGCCACCAGTTCTCCCATGGTGGCATAGGAATAGGTGTAAGCGCTGCCGGCAACCGGAATCATGGAAGCGAACTCGGCATAGCAGAGTCCGGCAAAAGCGCAGCCAATGCCCGCAACCACGAATGCGATGGTCACCGACGCCCCGGCTCGGTCGGCAATGGCCGCCGCCGTCCGCACGAAAAGGCCGGCGCCGATGACCGCCCCAATGCCCAGCATGACCAGGCTGATGGGACCGAGCGAACGTTTCAAAGTGCCCGCGCCGGTTTGCTGCGACTCTTTCATCAGCGCTTCGATTGACTTGGTTGCGAACAGGTTTCCCATCCGTTTGCTTTCTCCTTAAGAGCTACGCCGCGCGCCTGGCGCCTGCGCTGCGCGACCACGCATAGTAAACCGGAATTCCCAGCAACACCACAATCAGCCCCGGCCAGGTGAATTGCGGTTTGTAGCGCAATAGTACGACATCAATGAATAAAGCCATCACAATATAAATGATCGGCAGGATCGGATATCCCACCGCCCGGTACGGCCGGTTCGCGTCCGGACGCGTGCGTCGCAACACGAACAGTCCCACAATCGTGAGAATGTAGAACACCAGCACGGCGAAAATGATGTAGTCGAGAAGCTGCCCGTAGCTGCCGGAGACGCAGAGCAGGCACGCCCACACCATCTGCACCATCAGCGAAACCGCCGGCGTCTTGTACTTGGGATGCAGCCGGGCCACGTTGCGGAAGAACAGGCCGTCTTTGGCCATGGCGTAGTAGACACGTGCGCCCGAGAGAATCAGGCCATTGGCGCAGCCGAAGCCGGAGATCATGATCGCGGCCGCCATCAGCAGGCCGCCGGCATCGCCGAACATCTCCTTCATGACCGCCGTGCCGACGCGATCTTCGTAAGCAAATTTGATCCCGCGCTGAAGAATGCTCCCATCCGGAGTTCCATCCAGGGGCAGCGCGCTCAAATAAACAAAGTTGCAGGCGATGTAGAGCGCGATCACCACGCCCGTTCCCAAAGCCAGCGACAGCGGCAGGTTGCGGCTGGGGTTCTTCACTTCCCCGGCGGTAAACGTAACGTTATTCCAGGCGTCGGCGGAAAAAAGCGAGCCCACCTGAGCGACGGCGAGAATGGTCAGTGTCCCCACCATCACGATCGGTCCACCCACACCGACCTGCACCGCGTGCTTAGCGCCCAGTCCCGCATTGTGCCAGAAGTTTGCGCCGAAGTTCGCAGCCAGCGCCGGTGCGTTACGCCCCAACAGGAAGCCGAAGAACGCCAGCCCCAGCAGCGCGGAAACCTTGGCGGCGGTGAAGACATTCTGAATGGCCGCACCCGTCTTCACGCCAAAGATGTTCACCACCGAAAGAAAAATCACCAACAGGATCGCGACCAGATTCTGGGTATTGATGCCGACATCCATGTTGCCCAGAACCATCGGACCAACATGAATCGGCGGAACCTTCCAGATATGCCAAATCCAGTTGGAGGAGGAAATCGACGGAACGAAGACGCCCAGAAATTTTCCAAATGCTACGCCGACGGCGGCGATCGTGCCCGTCTGAATCACCAGAAACAGAGTCCAGCCGTAGAGAAAGCCCCACAACGGCCCTAGCGCCTCGCGCAGATAGACATATTGTCCGCCGGCCCGGGGCATCATGGCGGCGAGTTCGCCGTAGCTGAGCGCGGCTACAATGGTCATGAACCCGGCAACCGCCCACGCGCCGATCAGCAGCGCCGGAGAATCCACCTCGCGGCCAATCTCAGCCGACACAATAAAAATGCCCGAGCCGATCATTGACCCCATGACCAGCATGGTGGCGCTGGTCAGGCCGAGTCCTTGTACCAGTTCCTTATCCTGATGACTGTGAATGTCCCAGTCGCTGCCTGCGGCGGGCTGCGTTGTCGGTGTGGTCAGGAAGCGCCTCCGGTCGTTAGTCGCTGGCCGTTAGTCGTTGGTCGTTCGTCGGTTGGCCATTCGTCGTTCGTCATCGCCCACTCGCTCTGTCATCCTGAGGAGGGCGTGCCCGACGAAAGATCTAAGTAACTTTCCGGCAGCACAACCGCTGCACGCGAGTTGCATAGATCCTTCGCGGCAAAAAACGCCCCTCAGGATGACAAATCAAAAGGCGAACACTCGTAATGACTGAGAACTTTACCCTAGAATGCGGAAAAATTCCTCTGCTGATTTGCGCGGGTCCCGTAACAGGTCGGATATCACCGCGACCGAATCGGCCCCGGCCTCAATCACGGCGCCGGCGTTCGCCCGGGTAATGCCGCCAATCGCCATCAGTGGTTTGCGCGTGAGGGCCCGCGCCCGGCGCACGCCTTCGAGGCCAACTACGGGATCGGGCTTGGCTTTACTCGAAGTGGCGAACACGGGTCCGATGGCAAGATAGTCAGCGGAAGTGAGGTCGGCCTCGCGCAGCTGATCGGGGCTGTGTGTGGAAACTCCCAGCCAGCGCTCTGGCCCGATAATCCTTCTCACAGATTCCGGTGACAAGTCTTCCTGCCCGACATGCACGCCGTCGAACTCGGCGGCCAGGCACAGGTCGGCGCGGTCATTCATAATCAGCCGCATGTGTGGCACGGGCACTCCTGCCCGCGAGCGTTGGCGCAATTCCCGCGCCTGCTCCAGCATCTCCCGCGCGTTGCCGGATTTGTTGCGGTATTGAATCAGGGTCACACCAGCGGAAGCGAGTAGGTGCGCCGCGGTAATCAAGCCGGCAGCATTGGGAAAACAATCGGCATCGAGGATGGGATACAGGCGGGGAAGGACGATCATGCTTCTTTCAAATCAGCCTTTTTAAATACGCGCTGTTCAATGTGGCTGGCTTATCGTGAAAGCTCGCAAATCCAATTGACTTCCCAGGTCTTGCCGCCGTCGGGCGAATAGGACTGCTCCATGCGCGCAGACTTGGGAGAAATATCGAGCCAGACGTAGCGCACCAGGATGGTACGTCCCTTGAGGGTCTCCTGGTGAAAAAACTCGCCGCGCTTCCCGTTGAACGCGCCGACGACGGGAGGTGTGTCGAGCGTGCCGTTGTCCAGATCGACCAGGTAGATGCTCCACTGGCGAGTCGCGGGATTGTAGAGGCGCAGCGTCTGCGCCTTGATGCGAAGCTTCTTGTCGATGCTGGTCACGTCGAACTCTTCGAAGTTCGCATTGCTGTCGAGAAGTTTGTGGTGATTCGAGATTCCGTTGTACTCGACCCAGACATTGGAATTGTTGAGCCGATCCGGCAGGCGGCAGACGTGGGCTTTCCAGTCGCCGATCAGGAAGTCGAAGTCGTGAGAGCCATCGCGCTGCGGGAGGTTGGCAGGATTGTCGGTGGTTTGTGCGCGAACCGGAACCACCGAAAGAGCGCCAAGCATGAATATTGCGAAGATCGCGACTTTGCTGGCCTTCATAGCAATTCCTCCTTCTCCAGATATGAGATGCACAGAGGATACATTCGTTAGCAGCCCGATCCGCATCGTCGGCTAGAAAAATGCTTGTGGAGCCCCGGACGCCCTCGTCCGGGGAGATAGCACCACGAATGCCGCCTTTCGAGAGTTTGCCGCTGCCTCAGCGGACGAGGGCGTCCGCCGCTCCACGAGCGCTATGCTACTTTGTGTTTTTTTGCCAGGAAGCGCTCAATGAACCCGGTATCGATCTTCCCTGCCCGAAAATCTTCGTCCGCCAGAATCTTGCGATGCAGCGGGATCGTCGTGTAGATGCCCTCGACGATGAACATCTCCAGCGCACGCGACATGCGCGAAATCGCCTCGCCGCGGTCTTTGCCGCGCACGATCAGCTTGGCGATCAGCGAATCGTAATATGGCGGGATCACGCCCTCGGCGTAGGCCGCCGTGTCTACGCGCACGCCGGTGCCTCCGGGTGGGTTGAACGCGGTAATCTTTCCCGCCGACGGCGTGAATTTCTCAGGATGCTCGGCGTTGATGCGGCACTCGATGGCGTGTCCGCGATGCACGATCGGCCCCAGCAGCACGTCGCTCATCTTCGCGCCTGCCGCGATCATGATCTGGCTCTTCACCAGGTCGACGTCCGTCACCATTTCGGTCACTGGATGCTCGACCTGAATGCGCGTGTTCATCTCGATGAAATGCAACCTGCGGTCCTGATCCATGAGGAATTCGATCGTGCCCGCATTGCTGTAGCCGATCGCGGCCAACGACTTGCACAGCACCGCGCCGATCTCATCGCGCAACGCGGGAGTGACTTGCGTGGAGGGCGACTCCTCCAGCAACTTCTGGTGACGGCGCTGAATCGAACATTCGCGCTCACCCAGGCTGACCACGTTGCCGTGCTCGTCGGCCAGCACCTGGAATTCAATGTGCCGGGGATGCTCGACGTATTTCTCCATGTAGAGATCGCCGTTGCCGAACGCGCCCGCCGCCTCTGCCTGCGCTGCCTTGAACAGGCCCGGCAGTTCTTCTTCGTTGCGGACGATGCGCATGCCGCGTCCGCCGCCGCCCGCCGAGGCCTTCACGATCACCGGAAAGCCGACCTGTCGTGCCCATTCGATGGCCTCACCATCGGAAGGAATAATGCCGTCGGACCCGGGAAGAATGGGCACGCCTGCCCGCTTCATCGCGGCGCGGGCTTTTTCTTTCTCGCCCATCAGGCGCGTCACTTCCGGCCGCGGGCCGATGAACTTGATCCCGCTGGTTTCGCACACTTCGGCGAAGTTGGCGTTTTCCGCCAGCAGCCCGTAGCCGGGATGCACCGCCTCGACGTTGGCGATCTCTGCCGCGCTGATGACGGCAGGAATATTCAGATAGCTCAACGCGAGCTGCGGCGGGCCGATGCAGATGGCCTCGTCGGCAAAACGCACCGGCAGCGAGTTGCGGTCGGCTTCGCTGTAGATGGCGACCGTGCGAATGCCCAGCTCCTTGCACGCGCAAATCACGCGCAGCGCAATTTCTCCGCGATTGGCAATAAGAATCTTTTTGAACATGAGTAAAAGCTATGAGCTTCGAGCTATGAGCTTCGAGCCTTCGACCCGCCTTTGTTCGTAGCCCATAGCTCGTAGCTCAAAACTTGCAGACACAAAAAGGCGCGCGAGTAGCGCGCCTCGAAATCCCAGATTCATTTCTTCGGCCGAACTGCGAACAATTCCTGGCCATACTCGATCGGCTGCCCGTTGACCGCCAGCTTCTTGACGATTTCCCCGGCGATGTCGGACTCGATCTCGTTCAGCAGTTTCATGGCCTCGACGATGCAGAGGACCTGCCCGACCTCCACCATGTCGCCAGCCTTGACGAACGGAGGAGCTCCCGGTGAGGGCGCCTCATAAAACGTCCCTACGATCGGCGACTTCACCATGTGCAGCCCTTCGTCGGCAGCAGGTGGGGCGGGCGGCGCGGGAGCGGCCGCTGCCGGCGCAACGCCCAGTTCCGGCGCGGCCGGCGGGGCCGGGGGCACGGCATAATACCGCGGCTCGCCATGCGAATGGACGATCGTATGCTCTCCGGCGCGCTTGATCCGGACTTTGACATCGCCGCGTTCCAACTCAAACTCGGCAATATCCTTTTCGATCAGGAACTCGATCAGTTCTTTCAGCTCTTTTTGATTCATTCGTGTAGGGTGGGACCCTTCGCCGCGTATTACGAAATCGAAACCGCGTCAAACCGCGGTAGAGGGTCAGTCCCGCAGCGGCTAAAGCCGCGCTTGATTTCGCGATATTTACGGCGCGGCTGAAAGCCGCGCCCTTTCAAAGCGAATTCAGACTGACCCATTACCCAAACCGCGCACCAAAGCCGCGAACCGAAGCATGAAGCCATCAACCCTAAGCAACGGAACGCGCGAAGAAGCCGGGCACGGACGCTGCCCGGCTGAAATACGTCCTGCTCAAAACCCTTCCTGCTGAAGCAAGTGAATGAAGACTAAACTGCCAGAAAATCCTTACTGGTCGGCGTCATTACTTCACGACCGCCGGCCGTGACCACTACCATGTCCTCGATCCTTATGCCCCACCGGCCGGGGAAGTATACTCCGGGCTCGATCGTGATGACCATCCCCGGCCGCAGAACTTCCCCCTGCCCGTCCCCGACGCGCGGGGATTCGTGAATCTCCAGCCCCACGCCGTGCCCGGTTGAGTGCGTAAAATAACGCCCTAACCCGGCCTTTTGCAATACCTTACGGGCCGCCGCATCGACCTCGCCAACCGCAATACCCGGCCGAACCGCTTCGATTGCCGCCTGCTGGGCTTCTTTCACTGCCTCGTAAGCCTGGCGCGGGTCCTTCGGTACCGCCCCGACCCATACGGTGCGGGTCTGGTCGGAACAGTAACCCGAGAGTATAACACCGAAGTCGCAGACTACGAACCCTCCCCGAGCAATCGGCTGATCGGAAGCCCGACCGTGGGGCAGCGCCGACCTCGCGCCCGAAGCGATGATGGTGGGAAAAGACATTGCCTCTGCCCCGCCGCGGCGCGCCGCCAGCTCCATTTCAGCGGCAACCTCGGTTTCTTTGACTCCCGGCCGCAGCACTTCGAGCGCCCGGTCGAACAGCTTTGCGCCTAAAGCGACGGCGTCCCGGATTCGATCGAGTTCGTCCGCGTCTTTCACCATGCGGAAGCGTTCGACGATGGCAGGCGCATCTTTCAGCCGAACGCCGGTTGGCAGAGACTCAGCCAGCCGATTCTTTTCGGCAATGGTAAAGTGCTCGGCTTCGATGCCAATCGTCCATCCCCGCGCCCGCTTGCGGCGTGCGCCAAGAAATTCTCCCAGGGACGCCAACCCCGCCCCGCGAGCGATCACCACCTTCGCGCCCTTGACCTCTTCGTGAGCCTGCGTGTCGTAGCGGACGTCGGTGAAGAAAACGCTCCCCGCCTCTTCCACCAGAAGCAGCCCGGCGCTCCCGGTAAAGCCGCAGAGGTATCGAATGTTGGGCAGATGGCTGATCAGCAGCCCATCGAACCGGGTGGTGGCAAGATGCTCCCGAAGTTTCTTCTGGCGCGGCGGGAAGTTCATTTGGGCTGAGTTTATCAGGAAGCAGGAGACTGTAACGTCGCGCCTGTTGCTGCGTGAGCGTGGCGATCTTGACGATCATGCCCCTGTAATCACGGTCTTGGAATCAGACACGATCCTGGAATGCTGTAGTCCAGCGTGGCTAACACCGCGCCCTTCACGCTCGCCAGCCATGAGTTCGTTGCCCGCAGATCGAGGCCAGAAACTCAAGGCCTGTAAATCAAGGGAAGTTCGCCAGTATTTCTTCCACTTCCTTGCTGCTTAACGTCCGGGCGTGGGGGCCCGCACTCAGAGCCGGCAGTCCCGTGACCGGGTCGGTCACCAGCCTTCGCTCGATGAGCCCGTTTCTTGCGCGGCGTTAATACGATTCTTCCATCCTCAATGTTGGCGTCCATCGGATCGCCCGGCCCGGATATCGAGCCGCCGCCGCAGAGGCCCGGGAAGCACAACCTGTCCTTTCGTGGAAACCTTGGTCTGCATGGTAAGACAAGCTTACCCCATAGCCCCAATTCCGCTGGGAACTATCTTTTTCGAGGTCGCACGGATACTCAGTACCAAACGCGAAACCGCCGTCCTGACAGTTTTTTCAGGACGGCGGCTTCAATCTTCGAACTCGCTGCAAGGTCGGACGTTATGTCTGAATGATTCGCGGAGTTATGAAGAAAATCAGTTCCTGGTTTGAGGTGTTGACCTGCGTGTGTTTGAACAGGTTGCCCAGGTAAGGAATGTTGCCGAGCAGCGGAACCTGCGAGATGTTGATCGAGTTCTGCGTCTGGATGACGCCGCCGATCACCACCGTGCCGCCGTCGGTGACCAGAACTTGCGTGGTCGCCTGCTGCGTGATCAGTTCCGGGTTGCCCTGCACTTCCTGACCGAAGTTGGGCGTGGTGTTTTCCACGTCCACGTTCAGGAAGATGGTGTTTTCCGAAGTGATCTGCGGAGTGACGGTTAAGCGCAGGAAAGCGTCAACGTAGGTCACGGTCGGCGGACCACCCAACTGCGCCTGGGTCACGATGGGCACGCGAACGCCCTGTTTCACCAGCGCCATTATGTTGTTCTGGGTTACGATGCGCGGGCGGGAAAGCACTTTCAGCAAGCCGCGCGATTCAGCCAGCGACAGGATCGCGTCAATCCGAATGTTGTTGCTGGCGTTGACGAAGCTCAAACCGCTCGAGGGCGACGTCGATCCCAGGTTCGAGAACAAGGGAATCGAAGATCCGGTGGTGCTGCCCGAGCCCGGCACAGTGATGTAGCCGGGGTTCAGTCCGCTCACCGTGGTCGGAGACGAACCCACCGCCTGGTTGCCACCGATTGCGCTATGCCCGTTGCCCCAGCCAAAGCCCAGCTGGGTGCCGATGTCGCGGGCAAACTGCCGGGTGGCGGCTACGACGCGAGCTTCAATTTCGACTTCCTGCGTCTTGCGGTCCAGCTGGGTCAGCAGCCGGTCAATGATGGGCAGCACTTTGGGAATGTCGTTGACCACGATCGCGTTGGTGCGGTCATCGGCTACGACATCGCCGCGCTGCGAGAGAAATTTCTTTACGGTGATGAGAACGTCCTTGGCCTTGGCATAGCTCAGGAAGCGCGTGACCGAGACTTTCTCGACGGCCAGAGCTTCCGAGTCGATCTGCGCGCGGCGGGCGTCGGCTTCGTTCTTCAGCGTGCCCACCGTGGCGATGCGCAGAACGTTGCCTTCCAGTTCGCGGGCCAGGTCGTTGTTCTTGAGCACGATGTCGAGCGCCTGATCCCACGGCACGTCATCGAGGACGACGGTCAGGGTTCCGTGAACGTTCGGATCGAGGACGACGTTGAGTCCGCTGATTTCGTGAATCAGGCGGAAGAAATCTTTCAGGTCGACGTCTTTCAGGTTCACCGAGATCGGCTCACCCGTGTATTTCGGCCCGGTCACGGCAGGCTGCTGTCCAGCCATGGCCTTTTGCTCCGCCGCCAGATTCACCGCTGGTGTAATGGTGGGAGCCTGGTTCTGAGACTGGCTTTGAGACTGGGCTGCGTGGGCGCTTGCGGGAAGCAGTTCCGCGGCAGTCTTGTCAGAGAACCGCGCCGCCGCTTCCTGGGCCCGAGCCGTAGGCTCGTCCGAGGTCGCAGGCGCCGTGGTCTTGGCCTGATAAGTAGGTTCGACCATCACAAAGTCTGAGGGCGAAGTTGCCGGCTGGGCTGCGGCCACAGTCTCCGCCTTGGGCGTGGACTGTGCTTCTGTCACGCGCGGTGTCGAAGGCGACGCTGGCGTGCTGGCCACGGTGCTGACAGCAGGAGCGGCCTTGGCCAAAACGTTGGGGTGCAGGGTAAGAATCAGCTTCCCTGCCGGTCCGGGCGTCAGGTCATAGGTGCAGGCCTGCTCGAGATCGACGACGATGCGCGTGGTCGGATCGGCCTTGCCATCCGTGCCAATGCGCACGCCCTTGACCCCGGCCGCGCCCACCGCGATGCGGGTCTGTCCGGTGGCCATCACGGTCTCCGGCAGGTCCACCACGATGCGGGCGGGCGAGTCCAGTGTGCTGAGCTTCGGCGTCAGGGTGCCGCGGGAGCTCATCTCAACCCGGATGTCGTCCGTACCCCGGACTACGTTGACGTGATCGAGCTGGCTTGAGGTTTGGGCAGCCGCAGCCGCCACCCCCATCACAACCAAGACCAGCACCGATACGAACTGTGTCAAATGTTGCTTTCGCATTTCGCCTCTCCCCACCCGCGGGCCTGGCCCGCGCGTCCTTGCTAGAAACTGATTTCAGCGATCTCGTTCCCGATGCCGCCGTCCTGCCTGATCGTTCTCGTTAAATGCGCTCGTCTAAACTCGTCTAAACGCTGGGCCGGCTTAGACTGCCGGGGTGAAGATTTTCTTCACCACTTCCCGGGTGAACGACTTGCCCAGTTTGTCCTGCACGGTTTCCTGGAACACCACCGAGTCGCCCGTGATCTTTACCACGTAGCCGTTAAATACCGGATCGTTCTCCCGGAGAAAATAAGCTTTGTTCAGGCTGTTGGTCACGACTGCGATAAAGCCGTTGTCGGACTTGACCACGCCCCGCAGATTGATCGCTCCGATCTCCAGGCACTTCTTGCCTGTCGAACATCCGGAGCCGTTGGTTTGCACCACCGGGCTGAAGAACGGATCGCGCTTGCCGGTCAGTGACCACTTCTTCTCTTCCGGCTTGGCCTTGGCCGCATCCGGTTTCGAGATCTTGGCAGTCTCTGGTTCAGGAGCGCTCACAGACACAGCAGCGGTCTTCGCCGCCACCGCAGCTTTGACGGCCTCTTTGGGATCGAGTGAGGAAGCCTGAACCGCCGGCTTCTCGGCTGACGCCTTTACCGCCACAACTTTCGGGGCCGCTACAGCCGGCATCGCGACTGCCGCAACTTTCACGGGAGCAGCCTTAAATGGATCAGCCTTGGCCGAAGCAGTCTGGACCGTAGCAGTCTTAATTGGCTCAGCTTTAATCGGCTGAGCTTGGATTGCCTGAGCTTTGATTGGCTCAGTTTTGATTGGCTCGGCCTTGACCGCAACCGTCTTCACCGGCTCAGCCTTCGGAGCTGGCGCTGGAGTGCTTTTCGCAACCGTCGGCGTAACAGCCGGCGCCGATGCGGAATGCAGGGTGAGGATTAATTTGCCGGCGCTGCCCGGAGTCAACTCATAGGCCAGCGGCGAGTCCAGATCAACCACCACGCTGGTGGTGGGGGGAGTCTTGCCGTCCATGCCGATGCGCACGCCCTTCACTCCGGCGCTGCCCACCGATATTTTGTTCTGCGCGCTCGCGTCCACGGTCTCGGGCAATTCGACCAGCACGCGGGCCGGCGAACTCAGTTTGCTCACCCGGGGCGTCACCGCCTGGCTGGAACTGATTTCGATCTGCACGCTGCTGGCGCCCGGAACCACCTTCACCCGCTCCAACTGGTTATTGGAAGAGGCGGAGGCGGAGGCGGAGGCAGCCGCCGGCTTCGACCCCGGAATCGCGGCAGGTTTCACCGCGGGAGCCGGAGCGCCCGGTGCCGGTTTCGCCGCCGGAGCGCTGGCGGGAGCCGGGTTGGCCTGCTTCTGCTGCAGCGATTTTGCGGTGCTGCGCGCGTTGTCGATGGCGTCCGAGTTCTGGGCCACAGAGTTCGTGGCCGCCCACCCGCCCACCATCAGGGCCGTTGCCAAAATGCCCGTCGCTAGATTGGTCGTTCGCTTAATCGTTCGCTTCATAGGGATCCCTACTTCGCCGCCGGCGTTCCCGGTTTCGTCCCGGCGCCTGCCGCTGAAGGTGTCAAATCATGACTGAAGTATGTAGTCGCCGTGAACGTCGCGATAATGCTTTCGTTGGGCGCGTACTGGTAGGTATGCTTGGCTTTCGCCGCGCTCGGATTCTTGGTGGTCGCCACCAGCAAATTGCCGATGTTCACAATCCGTTCCAGCTTGCTCACCCGGTCGAAGAAATTCACGACGTCGTAGTACCGTCCGTCCGCTTCGAGATCGAAAGGCACTTCGGTGTAGTACTGCTGCGCCTTGATATCCTTGGCCAGGAAGCGCCGCAGATACACGCCCGATTTCTGGGCCTCGCCGTCGAGGGTCTCGATGAAGCCATCCACCTGCTTTTCGTCGGGGACGATGCGCTGCTCGATTTCGAGCTGCTGTTTCAGTTCGGCGAGCTGCTGCTCCATCTGCTTCAACTTCGGCCGATAGGACTCGAGTTCGTTGTTTTCCCGAATCTTTTCTTCAAGGGCATGCTGCGCCGCCGCGTTGCGGTCGTTTTGGGCCTTGAACATGGTGAAATACAGCGCCGCCGTTACAATGGCTCCGCCCAGGATCACCGCGCCCCACTGCTTAATGCCCGAAAGTTCGCTAAAGTTCGCCATAGGTCTGCCTCGTTCCCCTGATACTTAGGACTTTCCCTTCTCGCAGGTCAGCGTGAACTGGAACGCCTGCATGTCCTTGATCGTGTCGTCCTGGAAAGTTTCCTTGATCTCAACAGTCTTGAAGAAGCCGGTCTTCTGCAGGTTCGCAATCAGGTTGGCCACCGCGTCGGTGCTCAGAGCCGTACCCTCCAGGTTCACGTTCGGCCCGGAATCGTCCATCTTGCTGAGCCACACCGCCTCGGTGTTGTTGACCGTCTCGCCCAGCATGGCCATGAGGTTGACCGGACCAGTCTGGTTGGCGCGCAGCCCGTCGATCACATCCACCCGCTTCTTGTAGGCGTTGGCCTGGGTCTGGCGCTCCAGGAAGCGCGCCTTCACGTCGGCCAGTTCGTGGTTCTTCTGTTCCGCCACCTTCATGCGCGTATCGATCGCCTTCGCCTGAGAATCCAGCCGGTACCAGTAGCTCAGGTTGAACAACCCGGCCACCACCAGCACCGCCAGAACCTTCAGCTTGGGCGAGCCCATATCGCCCATTTCCATGGTGGGCATGGCCGGGCTGCCGCCGCCGCGTTTCTTGCCCTTGGCATTTTCGAGCAGGTTGATTTTGATCATAGGGATTCAAAGCTCCTCAGGGCCAGACCGACTGCCACTGCCATCTGGCCGGGATTATTCTCCACCAGTTCCGCTCCGTGTCCTTCGGTCGGCGGCATCACGCGCTGGAACGGATTCAACAACTCCACCGGCATCGAGAACTCCTGCCGCAACGCTTCCACCAGGCCCGGAACTTTCGAGGAACCGCCCGCGAGGTAGATTTTTTCAATGTGCTCGCCGGCCGCGCTGGCCCGGAAGAAATCGAACGTCTTCTGAATTTCGAGCACGATGATTTCCGTCACCTGCTGCAGGATCGGCTGCTTCGCGTCCTCGCTGACCGTGCCGACTTTGTTGCCCAGCTTGAGCGATTCCGCATCTTCAAAGCTCAGGTCGAGTTCCTTCTGCAGCGAGTCGGTGTACTGGTGGCCGCCCACGCTGACGTCGCGCGGGAACAGCGGGGTCGTGCCTTTTACGATATTGATGTTCATCACGCTGGCGCCCAGGTTCAGCAGAGCGACGACTTGGCCCGGCGCCGGCTGGTAGTTGTACTCGTAGCAGTTCTGCAGAGCCAGCGCGTCAATGTCCACAATAGCCGGGGTGCGGCCGGACATCGAGAGTACGTTGGTGTAGTTCAGAATCTTGTCCTTCTTCACCGCCACCAGCAGGACATCCATCTGCGGGCTGCCCACTTCGTCCGACAGAATCTGGTAGTCGAGGCTGACATCGGCCAGATCGAAAGGAATGTGCTGCGCGGCTTCCTTCTCGATGGTCTCGGCCAGTTCCTGGTCGCTCATGGAAGGCAGCGAGATCTTTTTCACGATCACCGAGTGTCCGCTGACCGCGGTGGCCACGGCTTTGGTCTTGATCGCGTTGTCGAGGAACAGCTTGGAAATCGCGCTCGAAACCGTACCCGAGTCCACGATCATGGAATCCACCACGATATCGCTCGACAGTGGTTCCAGCCCGAGGTGGGCGACTTCAATCTGCCCGCCCTTTTTCTTCAGCTCGACTGCCTTGATGCTGGAAGAACCCACATCCAGGCCAACAATGGACTTCGATCCCATTCCAAACATGTGCCCACCTTTTTGTGTGGCGCGGGCAGCCGCGCCGTTTTTACTACTGTGACCCGGCAGCTTTCATCGCCGCCTTCGGTTTACGTTTTCCCTGCGGTTCCATTTCGCTCGACTTGTCTTCCATCCACTGGTCCAGCCGCGATTTCTTGAAGCGCCAGCGGTTGCCCAGTTTGAATGCGGGAATCTTCTGCTCGCCCACGTACTTGTACAGCGTGTCCGGACTCACGCCCAGATATTGCGACGCCTGGCGAATATTCATCACTTCTCGCGAGTCGGCCATATTTCCTTTTGCCTTTGCCACCACACCATCCCGCTCCGTTCTTCCGGCCAGCGGGCTTTCACTTCGGGAGACTGCCTCGCCCTCAATTGCCTCTCCGAGGGCTTTCGGTGTTCCGAGCATATCTCAACCCTGAAAAACCCCGACTCGGAGCGAATCTCCGCGTTTCTTAGGGTTTTCTGCCCGTTTTCTGGAAATCGGGAAAGAGGGCCCCTCAGGCCACATCTACATATTGTGGCATGCTATGCAATGGATACTATTAGTTGTATTTATGGAAGGGGAGGTGCCCGGTCACATGACGACCGGTAACTGAAGTACTAGGCACGGTACGGAGGTACTATATCGTCCGACGAAGGTGCTGCATTTGCGGGCTTTAGCTGAGAGGGACATCGGCCCTGATTTTGGTTACGAGACGCAGATTTGAGGTGGTGGTGCAGTTTCTTCTTGACGGAAGTATCTTCCCACCCGAGATCCCTCGCTTCGCCTGAAGAACGGCTCGGAAGAGGCGGACCGCCCATGATGATATCTGCCAGGCTGAACTGAGGCGCTACCCAGCGGTGATCAGTGTTGTGTTCGTCTTAACCCCATGCGAATGCGAACACGAGGACGGCGTTGAGAAACCCAAAAAACGCTCCGCAGTACCACCATTTATTGGACAGTATTCCCGCTGTGATAAAGACTATGATGCCCACGACGGAAAGAACCAGGATGGCTATTGACCATCCTGGTGAAAGAAACCTGAAACCAAACAGGCGAACATACGAGACAACGAGTAGCGCCACTCCGGCGATTCCGATGCGAGTGCCTTTGGCAGGTCTCTCCATAATGCCTTTTGTCCTTTTTACAGGTCCAGTACGTCACACCAGAAGTGTTTGAAGCTGGGATAGTATTCGCCCACGTGCCCGATTCCACTTGCAGTTGGTCGGCATTAGGCTCCGCTCGGGATGACACCACGATGATTGTTGCGCGTTAGAATTCACACTGCATGGCCAGCGTTCCGAGCGCTCGCGGATCGAACGTCGAATTGAGTGCTCGAGTTTACGGCACGAACTACTGGACGTCGGAAACCTTGCCGCTTAAGAACGTGACTTTGAGATCCTTGTAGACCCAGATCTGCTTCGTGCCCAGGTTGACGATCTTGTCGGGCTTGCCCAGCGAAGCCTGCACCTGATCCGTGGTCATTCCCTTATCGATGCTCGCAGGTTCAGCCGCGGGGGCTGGCGCGGGCGCCTGTGCCGCCGGTTGATCTTGCTGTCCACCACCCTGTTGCTGATCCTGCCCGCCCTGATTCTGCTGCTGCGAGTCCTGCTGCTGCGAGTCGTCGCTGATGGCCAGCAACTGCCCAATCGTGTCTTCAACGTCGCCCGCACTGGCCTTGGCCAGCGCTCCCTTGGGAAACTGGAACACAATATTCGCCTTGTTGTAGGTCGTGGGATCGGTCTTGTTGCACTTGTCGCAGGCGACGATGCCCATGGTCACCGTATCTTTGTCCAGATTGACGTCGATCTTGGTGGGATAAACTTTGTCGCCTTTGGCGAATAGCTTGGTGGTCTGTTCCTTGCCGAATTTTTTCATGCCGAAGCCGATGCCCTTCGACAGAATCGCATTCGGGGCTTTCACCGTCCCGTTTTCGTACTTGTTGTTTTGCACGCTGGTGTCCGAATACGGCACGCCGATCAGGCCGCCCTTCTGGATCGCCAGCAACGTTCCTTCTTCCACCACGGAATACCCGCTGGTGTCGGAGCCCATCTTCGCGACCTTGTACTGGGCGGCCAGTTGTTCCTGCAAGGTCACGGCCTGCGCGCCGGCGCGCGGCAAGGGCGCGATGGCGGCGCAAACGATTGTGGCGCACACGGCCACGACCAAAGGAATCATCCTTCGAGATTTCTGCTCAAACTTCTGCGCGCTCAACATACGTCCCATAGCTGCAATTCTCCTCAGGATGAATCGAAACCGTAATTCTCCAAACGGATTTTCAGTGGCCGTGTCGCTTCGCCTCAACGCGAGTGTCGATCTGAGGGAGATCCCTCGCTTCGCCGGAAGAACGGCTCCGCTCGGGATGACGCCCTAGTGATGTTGCACGCCAGAAATCAAACTGCACCACTACAACGCTTTGCGAACCGGAGCTCCTACGAACAAAAAACCGGGAGCGTCGCCTTTCGGCGACGCCCCTCGGCATGGTTGGATAACAGAACAACAACCGGACTCAAGCGCCGGACGCGAGGCTCACTGCGAGCCGCCGCCGCCCGCCGCCGTTTCCTGCTTCACGTCCTGTTCGGTCTGGTCGGCAGCCTTCTGCTGATCCTCCAGCGCCTGGCCCGCCGACTTGTCGGGCGGAGGCGGCGGAACGTCAGACGCGGTCGTACCGGTATCCGGAGCCTTCGGCATGCCTCCGGTTCCCTGCTTGGCCGCCAGCTGTTTCAGACCCGCATCGAGTTGCTCCTCGAAGTGGTTGTGCATTTCTTGCAAGTCGTCGACTGAAACCAGCACGGTTTTGCCGGAGGCGCAGTCGGACTTCTTGCTGCTGGCAACGCTCACGCTCACTTTCTGGTCGCCATCTGGAGTGTCGGTCAGCCGGGTGATGACGTCGCCCTGAGTGAGCGCGCATTCCTGGCCGTCGGCGACGGTGTCAACTTCGTCCGCCACTACGAACGTGCGGTGAGCCGGATCGAGCGCTGGAGGAGGCGCATCGCCGGCTGCTGCTGCCGGGGCTGCGCTGGCTCCGGCTGCCGGCTGGGCTGCCTGCGCCTGTTGGGCGGCGATCTCCGCCTTGACTTCGTCGGCGATCGCCTGCTTGACCTCGGGTGAGAGTGCCACCTGGCCTCCCGCCGCCGGGGCTGGTGCGCTGCTGGCCGCGGCATCATCAGCTGCCGCGTCCGCCGCCGCTGCATCAGCATTGGCTTCCGCACGCGCTGCATACGCTGCCTGCAGATTCTCTGAGATCAGGTAATCCGTGAGCCAGAACGCGGGTGCAGCATAGTAGGGATAGGGATTCCAATAGGCTCCATAGAAGCCGAACCACGGTGCGCCGCCCCAACCCCAGGCTCCCACGCCCCAGTACAGCGGACCCGGCCACGGATTGTACGCCCATCCATAAAACCCGGGGTGAAAGAAATACGGGTGGTAGTAGCCGTAGTAGTTGTAACCACCCCAGTGATACCCCACGTAAACTCCGGTGTGGTAAGAGCCGTGGTAGTAATACGTCCGCGAATAATAAGAGCGGCCGCCGCGGGTGACATAAGCGCGTTGTACATAGCCGCCGTGCCGCCCGGTGGTGACAATGCGCGCGCCGTTGCGCGTGGTGACGACGGTACGTCCACCATGCAATCCGTGGTTTATCTGCATGCCGTTCCGGTTGATGGAACGGATTTGACCATTGGGACGCACACTGGCCGATCCACCACCTTTGAGAGCAACGGTGCGGCCGGGCGGCGTACGGCTTGTCGTGGCCGTGTGGGTGGTCGTTCCGGTATGAGTAGTCGTTCCACCGGCGTGGGTCGTCGTGCCGGTATGCGTGGTCGTTCCGGTATGAGTCGTAGTCGTGCCGTTGGGACGCGTGGTGGTGCCGGTGTGTGTCGTGGTGCCCGAGTGCGTCGTGGTTCCACCGGCGTGGGTGGTCGTGCCCGTGTGGGTAGTCGAACCCGTGTGGCTTGTCGCCGCGGGGTGGCTCGGCGTCGAAGGATGACTCGCTGCGCTCGAATGCTGTGTGGGCGCGGGATGACTCGGCGCCGAGGTGTGGGCTGGGGCACTGGCATGCGGGGCCGGCGCGCTGGTCTTCTTCTGTCCCGAGGCCAAAGCCGGAACCGCCGCCATGAGGGCTACCACAACCCCTGTCCGCAGCGCTTTTTCAAACGTCGTAAAATTCATCGCAGACTCCTGAAGTCTAAAGTTTCATCCGACCTACAAACCTGCAAACCCGGCTCCGATAAGAACGTTCCGGTCATTATTTCTTTCTGGACCCCAGGTTACTGGGCCCGGAATTCTGGGCACCGGAACCGGTGAGCGGAAGACCAGCGAGAGATGGGCGTGGCAGTTCGCACCTGCCAGAACGGGACTCTCGCGGCGCAGCCAAGTTATCAAAACCCTGCGGGAGGCGCAATCGTTTTCTGGAATGCTCCGTCTTCCTCTGTCTGCCGCACTGCTGTAATCTATTGCGTCGGTTCGGAGGAGCCCATTGCGTTATCTCGATCGCTTGCAGCCCCTTGCCCTTCTGGTGATGCGCCTGGCGCTGGGCGCCATCATGGTCACACACGGCTACCACAAGGTGTTTGGCGGCCTGCACCATTTCGCTTCGATGGTCGGTGGCATGGGGCTGCCGCGCTGGTTAGCGTACGTTTCCGCCTTCACCGAGTTGCTGGGCGGGCTGCTCATTTTGGTGGGCTTCTTCACTCGAGCCGCCGCCTTCGCCATCTGTGTGAACCTGGCGGTGGCCATCTGGAAAGTGCACCTGCACAACGGGCTTCTGGGCTCTACTGACCGGCCGGGATATGAATTTCCCCTGGCTGCCGCGACTCTCGCCTTCGCGTTGATCTTCTTCGGTGGCGGGGCCATCGCTCTTGACCACGTGCTCCGCGGCGGAGGAGGAGGGGCGTCGAAACGATAGAATCAGCTGGTGAGTCGGTAGTGGCTTAGTTTGAATTTCGCTTCGCGGGGAGTCATCCCGATGGCCCGCACTTTTACCGGCGGGCCGAGGGATCTTTCCAGCCCGATAGTCCTGTTTTAGGGGAGATCCCTCCCTCCGCCTGAAGAACGGCTCCGCTCTGGATGACGCCGTGGAAAGCTTCGCCGGTCCTGGCGCAGTTCCAGTAACAGTTCCAGATTGGGATAGGCAACCGCAACTTGTTGCACTCTGCTGGGTTTGATTTGGCGGCCGTTGCCGGCTGCATCGCCAGTCCCTGTTGACAGTTCCTGTTGATCAGGCGAATGACCGGGGTGCGGCACAATTTGAATTCCGGCGCCGTTAAACTTATGATGGATGGGACAGCCATGCACTTGCATCCAAATGGTTTGGCGGTCGCATCTTACCCTCAAAACCGTCAACAACGATCAAACACTGGAGGTTCGTCTTGAGAAAGTTTGCCTTCTTTGCGACCGTCTTCGCATTTTTTGCTCTTGGCAGCCTGGCTTCCGCCCAGCAAGGCGACGCCATGTTCGGTTTCGGTACTGTGATGTCGCCCGGCGCCGCCGGGTGCAACTTCTTCACCTGCCCAGAAAAGGGAGGTCTGTACCCTAATATCAGCGGCGACGTTATCTTCCACCACCGCATTGGTGTCGGTTTTGATGCTGTCTGGAGAGGTGGTGTGGGAGACTTCGGCGGCACCGGCCAACCCTACCGGCCGATCCTCTACGACTTCAACGCCGTGTATCAGCCTCGGATCGCCAAGAGGGTCGGACTCGATCTGATGGGTGGCATTGGCTGGCAGAGCACCCGTTTCTACTCCTACAACAACAGCTTCTCGTGCGTCTACGGCTTTGGATGCTACACCAGCTCCAACCACTTCCTTGTGGATGTTGGGGCCGGCTTGCGTTATTACGTCTTCGGGCACCTCTTCATCCGTCCCGAGGCCCATTACTACAACATCCTGAACAACACGGACGTGTTCAGTTCCGGCAACGTCGTCCGTGTCGGGGCTTCGATCGGCTACACCATTGGTCCAGACTAAGTCTTGAGTCCCTGGGCGGCCGCGAACTGGTGTCCAGCCAGTTCCGGCCGCCACGGTTTTCGCCGCATTCTCGACTGCTTCGCCGGGCTCCGGCACTGTGGCGTACACTCTTCAAGGAGCTGGCTTCAAGCAACTGGACGAAACTTAAAGGGGGCTGTATTTGAGAAAGTTCGCGCTGCTTCTGTCCGTGTGTGCGCCCGTTCTGTTTGCCACTCTCGTCCATGCCCAGCAATTTGATTTTGCCGTCGGCGGCGGCACTTTGTTTTCCACGCGGAACACCACGGCTTCGCAGGGCTACCTGGCGCCCGCGGAAAAAGGCGGGCTCTACCCCAGCATCAGCTTCGACCGGGTTTACAAAAAACGCTACGGCTACAGCGCGGAAATTACGTGGCGCGACAAGCAAGGGATCTACAACGACTATCAGCAGTTTCGCCCCGTGATTTATGACTTCAACGCCCTTTACGAGCCCCACCTGACGGGACTTTTCCCGCCCCGGCAGGAGAAGAGAATCAGCATTGATTTCATGGGCGGCGCGGGCGGTGAGAGCGTGCTTTACGCCAATCCCTACGGCTACTGCGGGTATTCCACCGGGTGCGCCACTCGTCTCGACAGCAATCATTTTCTGCTGCACGCCAGCGCCGAGATACGGTACCGTTTGTGGCGAAATTTCTTTGTCCGGCCCGAGGCTCACATCTACCACATCATTAACAACACCAACGACTTCCACTCCGATAACGTTTTTCGGCTCGGCGCTTCGATCGGCTACACCTTCCACACCGATTAGGCTCGCGAATCCTGCGGGCTGATTCCCGGTAATGAAAGAGGCAGCGCCGCCTGGACGCTGCCATACTTCTTGAAGGTCTTTAGTTTCCTGCAGGCCTAAATTCTACGGTTCTCCCTGGCAGATCTCAGCTTCGTGAATGGCTGCATCGATATGTTCGATGGTTTTGGCGCGATGGCCGTGGAACTCGCCCTCGGCATGGTCCATGTGATCCCGGGCGACGCGCAGCGCCTCGATGGCATGGTCCACTCTCGGGTGGATGGACACGGGCGGGGGCGCTGCCGCCGCCGTAAAGGCAAACGTGCAGAGAGCGATTGCCAGGATGAGTAGAGTGAACAACCCGATCTTCTTCATGCATTCCTCCTCGTCCGAATTCCGGCTCGGACGCAACCGTGTAATTCCTGCGACGCCACGGACAGGGCTGTATTTGCGATTCGGCCCGCGACTCCGCACAGTATAGCCGCTCGCGCAAGCCCTGCCCCCTGTGCAAATGGTTACTCGGCAGGTGCTCCATTGCGGGCGCGCCGTTCGCGCCACCACAGAAAGGCCAATGCCAGCAACACCAGAATCACCACCGCCACGTTGAACCGTTTGATGTCCCGCTCCAGCCGGTGCCAATGCTGGCCAAACAGGTAGCCTGTTCCGGAAATCGCGGTCACCCACAAGGCCGCACCCAGAAAATTGAAGATCGCGAATTTCCGCCAATGCATCCGCAGCACGCCCGCCATGGGTCCGGCAATAATCCGCATGCCGAAGACGAAGCGCGCAAAAAAAATCGCGACCGCGCCGTAGCGCTCGAACATGGCTTCCCCGCGCGCCAGCGTCTTATCCTGAATCCGAAAAAAATTCTGGTAGCGCGTCAGCAGTGGACGCCCTCCGTAGTGGCCAAGAGCGTAGCCGAGGTTGTCGCCGATGGTGGCCGCGATGGTCCCGACCAGAATGATCCACCCAATCCGCAGGTCGTGCTCGGAGTAAGCCAGGAAACTCGCCAGCAGCAGAACCGTTTCTCCCGGCACCGGTACTCCGGCATTCTCCGCCAGCAGCGCCGCCGCCACGGCCCAATAGCCGTAATGCGCCACCGCATTCCGCAGCATTTCGAAAATGGAGTGGTTCATGATTTCAGTAGCGCCGGCGTCCCGCCGGCTGTCGCGGGAGCGACACGCTCCCGCCGTTGCTCCCCAGTAGCCTGCGTTGTGGATCTCACTGTTGCAGAAATTCGATCAGCGCCCGGTTGAACTCCTCAGGACATTCTTCATAAGGCAGATGCCCGATTCCCGGGAACACCACCGTCTGCACGTTCGCAAAATGCCGCGCCAGCGGTTTCATCGACGAAATGAACACGGCCGGGTCTTTACTGCCCCACATCAGCAGCGTGGGAACTGCCGCCAGCTTCGGCAACAGTCCTTCGAGTTCCTGGAGATCAGCCGTCCAGGTGCGGACAATGCTGAGCGCATGCTCGAATAATCCCGGAATTGCCAGCGGCGCTTTGTAGCCCTCCAGAGTTCCGGGCGGAATCTTGCTCTTGTCGGCATACAAGCGCCCGTGCCAGTAAGGAAACATAAAGTGCATGCGGGTTATGGCCATCGCCGCGCGAAACAGCGCCGCGCCCACACGCGTACCGAAAAATGGCGCCAGCCACTTCCCGTGGGAAGAGTATGGATTGACCGGGCACGCGAGCACCAACCGGCGCAGTCGAGGCCCGGCATACTCTGCGCGCGTGCATTCCGCAGCCGCCGCCATCGCCACGGCCCCACCTCTCGACGTGCCCAGCAAGTCGAATGATTCCAGACCCAGATTTTGGATGAATCTCAGCACCCGCTGCGCCGTTCCCCCCATCGAGTGGTCGATTCCGCGCGGCCGGTCTGAGAACCCGGCTCCCAGCAGGTCGGGCGCGTACACGGTCGCGTAAGGCGCCAGCGCCGGCAGCGTGAATCGCCAGGAAAACGAATAGCCCAGCAAGCCGTGCAGCAGGATCAATGCCGGCCCGGACCCTGCGCGCAGGTAGCGCATGCGGCCGCCGTCCAGGTCCATCCAGCACTCTTCAACGCCAGCGCCGGCTGCGATGGTTGGGCGCGCGGGAATTTGCTGAACTTCATTCTTCATTCAACATTCATACATTCGACTCACGACCCATCAACCCTCACGCACCGCCAGCATCTCAGCCGTGAAAATCTTCCCGCACGCAGGACAACTCTTTCTGCCTCGCGCGACTCTATCTAATTGAAACAATGCCTCTGACGTTTCACTGGGGAGCTTCGGCTCCCCGTTTTTAGATCGGTGGCCAGTGGCTAGCTGCCAGTGGTCAGTAAGCGAAATGCCGTGGTGGCCACTCGCGGCTTTATTTCCTCTTCTTACCCAACAACTTCTTCAGCACACGAATCCCTTTATCAACATGCTTCTCTTCCATGAGAAACGGCGGCAGGAAGCGCACCACCGTATCCTGCGTGCTGTTGAACAGAACTCCCTCGGCGAGCGCCGCATCTACAATTGGACGCGCCGGAATCTCGAGTTGGATTCCCTGAATGAATCCCCGCCCGCGCACTGCCGTCGCCGCTGCGCGTTTTTCCACTAAGCCCTGAAGCTCCTGCTGCAAATAGACTCCGACTTTATTCACGTTCTCCAGCAGCTTTTCTTCTTCCACAATGGCCAGAAACTCCAGCGCCACGCGGCAAGCCAGCGGACCTCCGCCAAAGGTCGTGCCATGCTGCCCTGGCGAAATCGCGGTGGCGAATTCTTCCTTGGCAATGAACGCTCCGAGCGGCAGTCCCGCGGCGATCGGCTTGGCAATCGCGACAATATCGGGCGTTACGCCGAAACTCTGAAACGCAAAAATCGTGCCCGTACGTCCCAGTCCGCACTGAATCTCGTCGAAGATCAGCGCCACTTTGTGGCGGTCGGCCAGCGCGCGGCACTCGCGCAGAAACTCCACAGAACACTCGTAGATTCCGCCCTCACCGAAAATCGGCTCCAGCACAATGGCGCAGGTATTGTCGTTCACTGCGGCGCGCAATCCTTCCAAATCGTTCTGCTTCACAAACGTGACATCTTCCAGCAGCGGCTCAAATCCCTTGCGATGTTTATCTTGCCCAGTGAGAGACAATGCACCGAAAGTTCGCCCGTGATACGACCCCTCCAGCGCCACGAGCCGGCTCTTCGCCTCGCCGCCGGCGCGATGTCCGGCCAGCCGCGCCAGTTTGATCGAGCCCTCGATCGCCTCGGTGCCGGAGTTGGAGAAGAAGGCACGATTCAGGCCGGAAAGCTTGCACAACTTTTCGGCCAGCGGCCCCTGATACTCGTGATAGTAGAGATTCGACACGTGGATGATCTTCGCCGCCTGCTCGCGAATCGCCTTCACGATTCGGGGATGCGCGTGGCCCAGCGCATTCACTCCCAGCCCGGAAACAAAGTCCAGATAGCGCTTGTCGTCGATGTCCCAGAGAAACACTCCCTTGCCCCGGGTGAGCACAACTGGATAGCGGTTATAAGTCTGCAGCAGATACTGCCGCTCACGTTCTGCGATCTGTTCGAAGGTGTCCATAGGAAGATTCGATTTTACCGGAACGTCTGCCGGAATGGCTGCTTCGACGCCAGTGCAGAGCTGTGGATTGTTTGTCATGTAGCTAGAAAAGGTGACTGGACAACTCGCTACATTCGGGAACACCCGGGCTTTCTGTGGAGATTCTTTAATCTGGCTTTTGCTTTCGTCCTGGGATGTGCCGAATATGCGCGCGATTCGGGCCTTCCCGCATTCCCGGCGCATTCATCCCTGTGAATTTTTATTCTTGGCGAATTCACTTGCGTGTCATCTGCGCGCAACCATGCGCCCACTATTTTTGACGGCAGTAAGTTTCTCTGCTTCAGGAGGAAACGAATGTCTTCACCCAGTTTGCTGGCGCAAGCCAGACAACACTTCGCAGTTGGCATGAGCCTGTTTGCTCTGCTTGCCAACCTGGGAGCCCCGGCCCCTGCCGTGGCTCAGGAACATCCCACCGCTCCCATCACTCCCATTCAGCACGTCATCGTGATCATTGGCGAAAACCGCACTTTCGATCACGTCTACGGAACCTTCAAACCAAAGAAAGGGCAGACCGTTTCCAATCTGCTTTCCAAGGGCATTGTCACGGCCAGCGGTACACCAGGAATCAACTACGGGCTCTCGGCGCAGTACAGCGCAGTGGACAACACAACTTTCTCCATCTCTCCCGGCAGCAAATTCGCTTATAGCAACATTCCCGCGCCCGAAACCGCCGGAGCTCCTACGGCTGCGAGCGACAGTCACCCGGCGCCCTTCGTCACTTTGTCGCTAGCGGTGCTCGCTGAGCCGGACTTGTTCCCCTCCTACAACAAATTCCTGCTCACCGGCGCAACCGGGCTGGGGCACGACATACCGGACACCCGCATCCCCAACGTCAGCACGCTGGGCTCAGGAGTGTTCCAACTCACTTCTGCGACGCTGCCCTACGACGCGTACGCGGCCAGTCCGGTTCACCGCTTCTACCAGATGTGGCAGCAAACCGATTGCAGCGCGGCGAATGCTACTTCGAGCAATCCTAGCGGCTGCCTGAACGATCTGTTTCCCTGGGTCGAAACCACGATTGGAGCGGGAAGTAATGGCAATCCGCCGCCGCCGCCACCGATCAATACCGGAGAAGGCTCCACGGCCATGGGGTTCTTCAATGTCAATACCGGGGACGCTCCCTTCTTCAAACAGCTCGCCGAGAACTACACCATCAGTGACAACTTCCATCAGTCGGTGGAAGGCGGCACCGGGGCCAATCACATCATGTTCGGTTACGCGGACGCTCTGCCTTACAGCGATGGCAACGGCAATCTCGCGACTCCGCCCATCAATCAGGTGGAAGACCCTGATCCGCAGGCTGGAAGCAACAACTACTACGATCAGGATGGCTACTCCGGCGGAAGCTACACCAACTGCAATGACCTCACGCAGCCCGGCGTGCCGGCGGTGGTGAACTATCTCCAGTCGCTGAACCCGCCCATCAGTCCCAACTGCGCTCCCAACGCCTATTACCTGCTCAACAACTACAACCCGGGCTATGTGGGCAACGGAACGCTGGACAGCGTCTACACGCAGTTCACGATTCCGCCCACCTCGCAAACGCATATCGGTGATGTGTTGTCGGCGGCGGGCTTGTCGTGGACTTACTTCGGTGAAGGCTGGGATCTCTACGTGACCGATCCCACCGGGGCCGACCCGTACGACCGCTATTGCAACATCTGCAACCCCTTCCAGTACGCGACCGACATCATGACCGTTCCGGCCCAGACCGAGGCCCACATTCAGGACACTACGTACTTGTATGAGGACTTGGCGGACGGGAACTTGCCGGCCGTTTCGATCGTCAAACCCAGCGGATTCACTGACGGTCATCCTTCTTCTTCGAAGCTGAATTTGTTTGAAGGCTTCGTGAAGAACATCCTCGTCAAGCTGCAAGCCAACCCGACTCTGGCGGCGAGCACGGCGGTATTCATCACCTTCGACGAAGGCGGCGGATACTACGACTCCGGCTACATCCAGCCCCTGGACTTCTTCGGCGACGGCACGCGTATTCCGCTGGTCATCGTCTCTCCCTACAGCACCGGCGGCATCGTCAATCACAGCTACGCCGACCATGTTTCGATCATCAAGTTCATTGAGCGAAACTGGGGCCTCGGACCTATCAGCGCCCGCAGCCGGGACAACTATCCCAACCCGATCACCGCGGCAGACAACGTCTATGTGCCAACCAACAGCCCTGCCATCGACGATCTGTTTGACGCTTTCGTTTTTCCGGCCAAGAGTAAATGAAGTTGGGTTCCCGGCTGTTGCGATCGTCTAAGATCGCGCCGGCCGCAGTTCCACATGAACCGGCCAGGGGATCTTCTTCCCTTGGCCGGTCTCATCCTGCCTCATACGAAAACGATTGACGAGGAATAGTCGAATGATGCGAAAAATGATGATGAGGATCACCAGCCATCGGTTCCTGTTTTCTTGTCTGCCCTTTTTCCCGATGATGTTTGGTTTGATGTTCAGCTTAATGTTCAGTTCGACCTTCAGCTTCGCCGCCGGAGGCGAAGACAGACCTGTGAACCTTACCGGGAAATGGCAATTATCCTGGGAGGCTCGCCTCGGGACCGAGCACGGCACCATGCAACTCGAGCAGGCGGGCTCCAGCCTTACCGGCAGCTACCAGGGACATTTGACGTGCCCCAAGATCTCCGGCAGCGTTGAGGGAAAAAACGTCAGCCTGAAGCTTACTTTTCCGCGAGCCCATCCCTTCACGCTCGATTTCACCGGAACGCTGGACGGCGACAAGATGGCGGGAAAGTTCAAGATTGAGGAAGTCCCTGACGGGTACGACTGGCATGGGGAGAATGCTCGTCCCAGCAATTATTCCTGGACGGCAGTTCGCCAGCCCGATCCAGCGCCGTCCGATCTCAGTTCGACGAACCGGCCAAGTTCAAAGTAGACGAAGCGGTCAGCCTTTCACCACCAGCTCAGCCATAGGCTCAGGCTTGCCGCCGAATGATCGATGTGTCGCGAGACAGGAAGACACGCTGCATCAGGGTCACGTCGAGCAAATCCAGTGAACATGTTCCACATAGAAAAAGCCCCCGCGTCGTCGGAGACGCGGGGGCCGGATGCAGACGCGCTGGCGCCTACTTCTTGACAACGCTAGGTGCGAAGGAATCCGCGAACGCCTGTGCGTTCGGGGTTCCCACGCCGGTTTCGTTATCCCATCCCGGACCCGTCTTCAGGCCAGGATTGGTGCCGAACACTTCGGCCAACGCGGTGGATTCATAGTAGGGATAGTCCCAGATGGTGCTGAGGAAAATGCCTCCCGTGACGCCAGCCACTTCGTCCGACGAGTACTTGTTGGTGCCGGTCGGCTCCTGAATGGATGCGACCACGTTGGTTTTCGAGCCAACGGGGACGATGTCATACACCGCACCCGCCGGAAGTGAGTATACGTAGGCGGCAGCCTGGCCAAGCGGATAACCCGCTTCCTGGTTCGCAATCGCCCACAGCCCGGAGAACATTGGGCAGGCTACGCTTGTGCCTCCCCAGATCTGCCAGACTAGTGAAGGGCTCTGGCCCGGAACCGTGATGGCGATGATCGCTCCGGTATAAGGATCGGCCAGCCAGGAAATATCCGGAAGCTGGCGATACTTGCCGGGTATGCCCTTCTGGAATGCCGGCTTGGCGAAGCCCGCGAGACATTCGTAGTCAGAGTTCTGGTAGGCGCAGTTGCTCTCGCCACCGCCCGTGCCGCCCGTGAAACCAAAGGCGATCGGAGGATCGTAAACGTATCCTTCTTCGGCCAGCAGGGTCTGGCTGTTGCCCCAGCCTGCCTGCCACGCAATCGAGTTGTCGGCGTTCAATGACAGCGTGACTCCACCCACTGCCGTGGCATAGGGAGAATCCGCGGGATAGCTGACCGACGGCGGATAGCCGTAGCCGAAGCTGAAGTTGCCGTCATCGCCCGAGGAGAAGTTGGTGGAGATTCCGAAGATCGACGCCAGCTCGGAAAGCAGGTTGCCGTTCTGCAGTTCGGTCGAAGGAACATACATCTCTTCCGATCCGTAGCTGCCGGAAAGGACGGTGGCCAGGCCTTCGTCAATCGCAATATATTCAGCCTGGTCGATGTCCTCGAAGTATCCGCTGGGTGGAACGATCAGGTTGATGTTGGCGCCGGGAGCGACTGCATGTGACCACTCCACGTCGATATTGATCTCCACCGAGTCTGCCGAAATGCAGTCGCTCAGAGTGGGAATGTAGGTGATGGTGAAATTCGACGAGGTCAAGGCCGGGAGTCCGAATTCAGCCGAGAATACGTTGGCATCGTTCTGAATCGTCGGTGAACCGCACCAGTCGATGATTCCGATGGTCTGGCCCGCGCCGTTGAAGCCTTCGCCGTACAGGCCGGTCAGGTTGTAGGCAGCCTGGATCATCAGCGGATCATAGCCGCAACCATTGGTTGTGAGGGTGAACAGATTCAGGTGATTTCCGCCGTAGGTTCCGATGGGAAGCTGACCGTCGCCATTGGTGGAAAACGATTCTTTCTCGGTGCCGTCAAAGCAAACATTGCTGTAGCCCAGGCCGTCGAGGGTGCCCTGGGGCGGCTTAGCAACCGCTGCTGCTGCCGCGGACAGGTTCGCCGTACGAGCTATCGCGGGATGCTGAAATTCACCGGAGTCCAATCCCGAAACCGTGCTCACCAACTCGGCGACAGGGTCATCAATAAAGGGATCGCGGTCATTGGAGCGGATCGTCTTGCCCCCAACCTGGTAATTGTTGAGCACCACATGGAAAGCGGTTTGTACGTCGGCCACGGTTCCACGCGCGCGCACGAACATATTGTCCGGGCCGATGTTGACCACGTGCAGATTATGCGACTCGAAGAAATCATGGACGGTCTTCGCCTCCGCCGCGGTTGGTGCAAAGCGCGCGGCGAACTGCGCCCGGTTCAGGAAATGGCGATAGTTGGGTGAAGTGCGGTCATAGAGTTGCTCGGCGAGGGCATCCATCTCTGCCCGATTGTGCACGTTCAGCCAGATGCTTACGTCGATCGTTTTCGAGGGATCGACAGTCCCGATGTTCTTGGCGGTGGATACATAACGGGGCGTGTTGTGCGCGATGGTTCGGGCCGCACTCGCCGGCAAGGTTACGCCTGCGATTAGGGTCGCGAGGATAACGTACAGCCATATCGTCTGCCCGCGACGGCTCGCCGTCGCGGCGTTATTTGCTTCCTTTGCTTTATTCACTTGTCCTCCTGGGATGACCTTCTGAGATGAGCTTCGCCTGGAATAAGCGACGAGAACGGCGGTCTCTTCGTCGCGAGTGATCAAAAGTTAGAGTTGAATTTGCAATTGGAAACTGCCAATCGCAGCTGGGCCAGAATCTGCGCGTGCCTTGGAACCCCACGAACAGCGCGGTATCTGGCTCAATCAATGGTGGGGGACATGCTAGACCGGTTCGGGGAGAACCGCAATAGCTGAAACCAAATTTTTTTCGCTGCCACGTGCAAAATATTTCACACCCGCAATCGAGCGCTTCGCGGGCGGAGTTCAGTACAGCCCCGGCTGCCCCTCCGGCCGCGTCTTCCACCGCCGGTGCACCCACAGCCACTGCTCGGGATATTTCCGCACATAATCCTCAATCACCCTGGTGAACTTTTGCGTGTTGGCCGCGATGTCGGCTTCGAGATCGCCGGTGCGGATCAACTCCAGCTCCGGATCAAAGCGCAGGCGGTACTTGCCCAAAGCCGCATCCCAGATGGTGAACGTGGGCACCACCGCCGCATCCGTGCGCAGAGCGATGCGCGCTAAGCCGCTCGCCGTGCACGCCGGAATGCCGAAGAAATCTACAAAAATTCCCTGCGGCGGCGTCATGTTCGTATCCATCAGCATTCCCACGACTTCTCCCGCCTTCATCGCCGAGAGCAGCCCGCGCACGAAGTCATCTTTGTCCACGGCCTGATTACCGTGCATGGTACGGTAGTGAAGAATCAGCCGGTTCAGGTATTCGTTGTCCATGCCTCGCATGATCACGTACATCCAGTGCCCATGCATGGAGAGCACAAACGACGAAAGTTCCCACCCGCCGAAATGCCCGGCAAACAAGAGCACGCCCTTGCCGCGCGCCTTGGCCTGTTCGTAGTTTTCGAAGTTTTCGTACACCACGACTTGCTCGACGTTTTCCAGACTGTACTTGGGGAAGCGGCACACTTCCGCCAGCTGCCGGCCCAGGGAAGTGAACTCCCCGCGCAGAATGCGCTTCCGCTCCGCTTCGCTTTTCTCGGGAAATGCCAGCTCCAGATTGCGCATGCCGACCCGCCGCAGCCGCCCATGCAGCAGATAAACGATCTGCGCGAGAGCAATGGCAGAGCCACGGGCCAGCGGACGCGGCATCACGCCCAGGATTTTGATGAACGGCCAAGCCGCCGCGTATTCAAGTTTTCGCCGCATTCAGGGAAGGTGTATGCCTGACAGGTACGCGGGAGAGCCAAGCGTCCCCTCTGGGGACAGCCCCCGGCTGTCCGGCCGAGCGCAGCTCGATTGCCTTGCGCCGACCTACTTCGCCGCCGCCTGCGCCCACTTCGCCAGCGAACTCAGGAAGGAATTCGCACCCGGCGGCGGGTCGACCTCGCCGGTCAAGGCCGCCTTCGAAGTCATCCTGTGGCCATAGAACTCGCGTGTGCTGTCCTTGTCCTGTTTCACGACCGCGCCGTTCAGGCTCACTCCCGCGAACACTCCGCGGGCGCGCGAGTAGGTGAGCACCTGGGCGCGCATCGTCCAATCGGTATTGCCTTCAGCGTGGCGCCCGACCGGGCCCGCGGCCACGGAAGCATCGGCGCCAATCTCGAATTTGTCCGCCAGCAAATGCCGCATGCCGTCGTCGTTCATGATCAGCATGACCAGGTCGACCGCCTGCCCGCCAATCTGAAACCCGAAGCTGCCGCCTTCGATGGTGAAAAATGCGGGAGTGCTCCAGCCCTTCGGGGTGCGGCAACTGGCGAGGCCTCTGCCATACTTCGCGCCGAAAACGAACCCACCCTTCAGCATCGACGGCACCACCGCCACGCACTCCGCCTTGCCCAGAATTTCCTGCGGAATGCCGGAATCCGGCGCTGCCTGGATTTCATTCAGCACATCGGCCGCCGCCTGCACCCGGTCGGAAGCCTTCGATTCTCTCCCCTGCGCATCGCTCGTCCGAACAGGGCCCGCAGATGCAGGACATAACGAAACGCAGCACACCACTACCGCCAGCAATACAAGTTTCTTCATATTCCTCACCACAAACAGATGAACTGGGATTTCGTACTTGGATTGTAAATGAAGGTATGGTGGAAGAGTTTCCGGGGCTAGAGGCAAAAAAATGCGGGGCTGAAAGTAGTGACCCTAATCGCTACTCCCAACCCCGTCTCCCAGGTTCTGTGGTAGGTAAGGCGAGTATGCGGCACAGGCTCACACTCGACAAGATTACGAAGGTAAGTGTCCTAAAGTTACGGCGAGCTTTGAGCCGTGAGCTTTGAGCTTTGAGCTTTGAGCAATGCGGCGGCACTCTTAGGCTTTTAACTCCTAGCTCGTGGCTCGAGGCTCGCAGCTGCCTTACTTCGTCGCCACCAGCGAATGTGTAATGGCGTGCACCGACAAGGCAATGCGGTTCTGCACGCCCACCTTGCGCATCAACTTGGCTACGTGCGCCTTTACCGTGCGTTCCTCGATGCCTAACTGTCCGCCAATCTCTTTATTGGAGCGGCCGGCCACCAGCATTTCCAGCACTTCTTTCTCGCGGTCGGTGAAGGTCACGCGGCCCGCCGGAAAAATCCGCCCCGGCGCCGACGACACCCGCTCGATGAACATGGACAAGACTTTTCGCGGAGCCCAGACCGATCCCTGATTCACAATCCGAATCGCCTGCGCAAACTCCGCCGGTGTGGCCGCTTCGTCTACGTATCCCTTGGCGCCGGCGGCGATCGCCTTCAGAATGGTTTCTTCGTCAATTCCTGAGCCCGTCACGATGATCCGCAAATCCGGCCGGGTTGCCTTCAGACTGGCCATCACGTCGAACAGGTTTTGTCCGTTGCGGTTGCCGAGCAGAACGAGATCGACGCCTTGCAGCGTGCTCATCTCGGGCAGTGCCGCGGAGATCAGTTCGAACTCGGGCTCAGAGTCGAACAATGCGCGGAACCCAACAAAGCGCAGCGGATCACTTTCCACCACTGCGATTTTTATTACCGGTTTTCTGGCGACTGCTGCTTTCATAGTTTTCCCTGTTGCGTTCGAATTCCTGTATCCAGCATAGTGATAATTCATCGCGATGCAAAGAGAAGGTGACCGAAGTGAAATTACGGGAGTAACATGGAAAAATCAGGCGGGCTGCGGCATTGGCAGTCGAAATTAAACCGCGCTCAGGAAAACGCTTCCGGGAGCGAGTCGCCGCCGGTGACTTTAGTGCGGTAAGCTGGGCGACTACAACGTAGATATCGGGAGAGCCATTCGCATGACTGATCGCAAATCAAACGCCCCAACACTGCGGCTCGCTGTGGTCGCCGCTTGCTTGCTGGCAGCCTGTACTCTGTTCGCTCAAGACGCGCCAACCGCCGCCGGTTCGGCCGCTTCTGCGCCCGCCTACACGCCCAAATATCATGGCGACCCGGCTCGCTCCGACTCCGAGTTCGCGGCGCTGGCCTACATGCGCGGAGTCATGCGCGCCCAAATGCTTTTCAACAAGCAGTACGGTCACTACGCCACGTCGCTCACTCAACTGGTCCACACCAACAACTTCACCCAGCGCATGGTGAATCCCAACCGCGGCGACTACACCGCAGGTTTCAAAGGAAAGACCACCAGCTTCGTCCTGACCATGACGCCGAACAACCTGGACGCCCAGCACCGGTCTTTTTATGCCGAGGATGATGGCAAAATCCACGCCGACGAAACCAAGCCCGCCGACGCCAATTCGCAAGTCGTCGAAACTCACCGCTGGTAACTACGAAAAAGCAGGGTGCCCCATCCTTGTCCCTGCGGGCTTTGCAGGACAGGGTGGGGATTTTGATTTGAGGGTTTTGATTTGAGGGGTTTGATTTAGATTTTGATCGTAGGATTTTGACTTTGGAATTTTGCTTGGACGTCAAAAAACCCCACCCTGTCGCAAAGAACGCGACAAGGGTGGGGCACCCGTCTACTCTTCACTCTCGCCGATCACTTCCATCCGCACTGACTTCCGATCCCCTTCACTCACTCGCAACGCGCTTCCCTGTGCCTCATAGTTCTTCAGAAATTCGGGATTGTAATAGGCCTCGCCGTCCACACTTTCCCAGGCGAACAGCGTGTAATCCCCGGGCTCGACCCCATGCAACACGAATCGCCCACTCTGGTCGCTGACCGTCTTGCGATAGCGTTCCACCTGTGTGCGCAGACGCGTCTGGGGCACGGCGACGATCACCGCGTCCGCCACCGGCTCGCCTTTTTTGCCGGTGACTACTCCCTCGACCACGCCGCCATTCGCGCTTGCCACCAGGTCGATCGCGACCGTGCCGCCGCTGATGTTGATTCCCGTATCACTCAAGTCGCGACCACCCGCCAGCGCCGACTTGAGAAATAAATCTGAGTTCCCGCTGCCCTCACCCGCCAGTTGCACAAAGTAGTTTCCCGGCGGAACGCTCTTCCACTCAAAGCTTCCGTCCATCCCGACGTGAGCCAGGTGAGAGAATCCGTCCATGCTGAACCCGCTCACCTCGTCGTCGCCGTCGGCCGAGCGCAATGTTAAGAACATCTGACTGAAATCGACCCGGCCACTACCCTTAACGTCGTTCTTAGTTTCGAACCGCAGACGCCCATGAATCCATCCCCCAGGCTGCGGCGACAGGCGCAGATCGTCCACGCTGTTCGAAACTACTTGCAGTGCCTGCCGCGCCATCATCGGCACCGCCGCATTTTCCACCGTGGCCAGAATCGTGTATGCCCCGGGCGCGACATCGTGGATCACGAAGCTTCCGTCCTGATGCATCTCCGCGCCATTCAGCACCAGGCTGAAATCGCGCGACTGCAGCATGATCACCGCCGAAGCCCGCGGCGGCAGGTTCACCACCGACCCGCGAATGCTCAGGCTGGGACTCGGCGTCAGCGAAAAGTTCACCGGAAAATCATCTCCCGCGTGCAACTCAACCGGCGCAGCCTGGCTGCGGTCCGCCGTTCCGGGATAGTACGTGGTTTGGTATGCGGTTTGGGATGACGACGTCGCTGCCTTATCCTCTCCACTCTTGTCACGCGACTCCCCTCCAAGTCCTGCCGCTTCGATCAGGCTTCGGAAATCCGGCG
>Ga0181537_10000398_pt1 | contig 40855 bp, 36 predicted proteins | sample PEATcosm2014_Bin_39_FD_119765 | JGI IMG/M metagenome (GOLD analysis project Ga0181537, IMG submission 119765) | Peatland microbial communities from MTU Mesocosm Facility, Houghton, MI, USA - PEATcosm2014_Bin23_10_metaG | ecosystem: Environmental > Terrestrial > Soil > Wetlands > Peat | place...
CGCCTGCAGCAGCGTCTCGGAGGCATGCGCGTCGAGACATTCGTCTGCGCCGGCGAGCAGCGCTGTCTCCGCGTCCCATTCACGTCTACTAGCGATCGCAATGATTTGCAGCAGCCGCGATGTTCCCAGTTCGCGAAGGCACGCTACCAGATCGAGACGATCGGTCACGGCAAGTGCATGGTGGCGGCTGGACATCAGTCCAAGAGCCTGATCCTTGGAGGATGCGACCATGACCTCGAAACCCGCTAGGTCGAGCGCGAGGCGCAGCCGTTCGCAATGCTCCGCGTCGACCATCAAGAGCGAGCCCGGTGGGGGCTGCACGCGCAGCATGACAGTCATTACGGTCGCGGTCGTATCTTGTTCGCCGGCGCTTACGGCATTTGGGATCGGGCCATGGGGCTTCAGAATTCGCCGCACTAATTGTGTTGGCGAGTCGTCGATGTTGATTTCGGAGCTCACGTCATGCGGCTCCATAACCGGCCGACTTTGCAAAGTACGAATCATCTTGCCTCGTAGGCCTCGCGGTATTGCCGTCGAAGGGGCCCGGACAGCAATGGTCGCGCGGGCATTTGGAGGAGGGCGTGAATGGCGCCTCGTTCCTCGACATTGCGACGAGACGCGCATCACGAGTTGATGGGGCTAACGGCTGCCGGCCGCCATGAATGGGAAGGATCCAGGGCGCACGCGCGACAGGCGTACACGCAGCACTGCGCGCGGCCAGAATAGCGCCCGGGTCTTTGCTGCAATGCAGCATCATTTAACGCGAGGCTGCCCGGCGTTACCGATCAAGTCAGAACCAAGCTGGCAGTTCATATCTGCCAGCAGCGAGCCTTCCAGCTTGGCGAAGTCAACGCTGGGCAAGCGAGCGCTTACACGAATTCCTCGGCTGCGCTCCAACGGACACTATGCATCTACTTCCATTACTCTGGAGAAGGCGTTTGGATACGCGCTGCCAGGGGCGCGTTTTGCCTCGCTTCGCTGGGGTGTGCTTCAATCCCCGGGCGGTGCCGGCGATACCTGGAACAGACATGGAGTCGAACAAGCGTTGTTCCTACTGCGCAGAGCAGAATTCAGAGGCGGCATTTAAATGTCGGCGCTGCGGCTCCGACTTGACGCCCGAGCCGACGCCGCCGCCACCGAGACAGCTGATCAAGTGGCAATACAAAATACTGATTGCGATCCTGATCACCGGTGCCATCCTGGTGTACAGCGCACCGAAGAGCGTCCCTGTGACGCCGAGCCGGCCTCCAAGTTCCTCCACGCATGCAGTCGCGCAGGCCGCACCGATACAATCACCCGAGCCGGCTCGAAGTGCAGGAGCGCCACCCGTCCCGCAGGCCTTGCTGCATTCACCGTCGCCGCCGCCTGCAGCCGATGTCGGTATTTCGTCCGTTCAGGCAATCAGCCCTGATGCCGCCCAAAGGATTCGATCCCATTGCGCCAAGGCAACCACGGGCACTGGCGACGGGGATGAGAGCCTGAAATCATGCGAGCATCGCGAGATAGACGCCTGGGACCGCGTCGTACTGGACAGAGAATTCCCGCCGCACGATCCGTCCCTGGACCGCAGGTGCAGCGAGCAGCCGTTTCCAGCCGATAGCTTTGTCGCCTATGAGGCGTGCCTGCGAGCGAAGCTGAAGGGTCGCTGACTCGCGAGCAGCCAGCGGAATAAGACAGGACAGCCGGTTACGGGCAGAATTCCCATTAAAATCGGGAAAAATTCCTGATGTTTTCTAAGCCATACTCCGCGGCCGAGCACCGCCAGGCGACTACTGCTGGGTGGCTCTCGGTAAAGCAATTGGGCAAACGGGGGGCTGTATGGCTTATTCGGCTCGGGTTTGCGCGCTCGGTGTATTCGTCGGCGCGGCGGCCTTGGCAGCATTGCCCGGCCGTGTCTTTGCAGCGGACACGGATGCCGGCGTCATCAAAAACCCCGCTGCGGTGCAGGAGCTGCCGCAGGTCATCGTGATCGGCAATACGCCGCTGCCGGGCTTCGGGTTGCCGCTGAACCAGATTCCTTCGAACGTGCAGACCGCCACCGGCTCCGATATGGAGCGCGAACAGACCACCGAGGTGGGCGACTACCTCAATAACAACTTCAGCGGCGTCAGCGCCAGCGAGAGCGCAGGCAATCCTTTCCAGCTCGATATCTACTACCACGGCTTCACCGCCTCGCCCTTACTCGGCACGCCCGAGGGGCTCTCAGTCTATGTCGATGGCGTGCGGGTCAATGAATCCTTCGGCGATACCGTCAACTGGGACCTTATCCCCGAATCCGCGATCAACACCGTGTCGCTGATCTCTGGCTCAAACCCCGTGTTCGGCCTGAATACACTCGGCGGCGCGCTCTCGATACAGACCAAGAGCGGACATGCCAATCCCGGCACGGAGTTCGAAGCCTATGGCGGCTCCTTCGGGCGCCGCTCGTTCCAGGGTCAGACCGGCGGTGAATTCGGCGCCTTCGATTATTTCTTCAGCGGCGACTATTTCGATGAGAACGGCTGGCGCGATGTGTCATCGACGCGCGTCTGGCAGGGCTTCGCCAAGGTCGGCTGGCAGACCGAAAGCACGGATATCGATCTGAGCTACACCTATGCGGACACGAGCCTCTACGGCGACGGATCTACGCCGCAGAGCATGCTCTACTATCGTCGCGAGCAGACCTATACGCCGGACTTCACTCAGAACCTGATGAATTTCGTCAACCTGACCGGCACGCAATCGCTGACCGAGCACCTGCTACTCACGGGCAATGGGTTCTACCGCTACCTCAACACCTTTGTCAGCAATGGCAATGTCAACGACTCCTACCTCGAGGATGACTACGCCGGGCCGCCGACCGATTGCACCGACCCGGGCGCCAACGCGGCGACCCTTGCCTATTGCACGCCGGGTCAGGATGCCACCTCGACCCTGACCCAGCGCTCCGTCGGTTTCGGGCTGCAGCTCACCGATTCAAGCGATGTGCTTGGCTGGAAGAACCAGGCCATTGTGGGCATAGACTACGACAATACGCAGGACGGATTCGCCGAGGCGAACCAGTTCGGCGGGATCGCTCCTGACCATCATCTGATTTACGACTCCAGTCCCTATAACAACCAGACCGTCATCTCACTTGGCGGTAGCAACCGTATCTTCGGTGCTTACTTCACCGACACGATCTCCCCGAGCGATCTGGTACATGTGACTGCGGCCGTGCGCTATAACATCAACACCGAGACGATCAACGGCTACTCGGTCGACACGGATCCTGCCGACTACGGCAGCGGGTTCGGCACGCCAACGTCGGTCAGCGGCGATCACTCTTTCGCCCGCTTCAACCCCTCCGTCGGGTTCACGATCACCCCCACCAACACGATGACCTATTACGCCACCTACAACGAGGCTAGCCGCGCGCCGAGCGTGATCGAGCTCGGCTGCGCGGACCCGTCCGTGCCCTGCGGACTACCGAATGATTTCGCGAGCGATCCGGACCTCAAGCAGGTGGTGGCACGCACGTTCGAGATTGGCTTGCGCGGCAATCTGGCCAACCGGCGCTTCAACTGGTCGGCGGATGTGTTCCGCACCGCCAATAGCGACGACATCCAATTCATCGCCACCAGCACCAACGCCGGATATTTCGATAATGTCGGCAGCACCCGCCGCGAGGGACTGGACCTGGCCTTCGGCGGCAGGGAAGGTGGCTTGACCTGGAAGCTCGCCTACAGCTACGTGGATGCGACCTTCCGGTCGAGCTTTGTCGTCAATGCCGAGTCCAACAGCCAAGCTGATGCGAACGGCAACATCCTGGTGCAGCCGGGCGATCGCATCCCGCTGGTGCCACAGAGTACCGGCCGGCTAATCCTGGACTATGATTTCAACAAGCACCTTGACCTCGGCGCGAACCTGATCATCGTGTCCGGCTCCTTCCTGCACGGGAACGAGAATAACGCCAACGTGGCCGGGAGCACCGATGCCGCGTCCGGCGCCTACATCTCTCCTACCGGCACCGGCTGGATCCCGAGCTATGCGCTGCTGAATTTCAACGCTACCTATCGCTTCACCAGGACCTTTGAAATATTCGCGCGGATCGTGAATGCGCTGAACAAGCAGTACTACACGGCCGGGTTCCTGACGTCGGATGCGTACAACCCTAACGGCACGTTGCGCGTCGATCCGGATGACTGGACCAATGAGAACGGCGTGGTGCCAGGCGCACCGCGAGCGATCTGGGCTGGCGTGCGCCTGCATTTAAATTAAGCAATAGCTGCTCGGGCTTGGTGGATTATCTGCCGCGCCGCTTCTGCGCGTGTGCAGCCTGCCAGCAGCGTTGCCTGGTAAAAAGTGCCACATAGGCGCCAACCTACTCGCTGACCTCGTGGCCACCGATGACCTCCCGGGGAGTGAATTGATAGGCTGTGGCACACATATATAGTGCCCCCCCACATCGGAGTCCCCATGAGTGTTATGCAGCAGAGCAGTATTCCAATGCCCGGGTTTGTACGGCCAGGCCAGCGTATGGTTGCACGGCACCGTATACCCACAGTGCGAGCGGTCATCGCAGCGGTTGCATGGACCCTTGCTGGCGCGGGAATCGCGTTGCTTGTGATCGTTGCAGCCGCACTGGCGCTGTTGCGCTTGACCGATATGGATGGCAGCTCTTCGGCCTCGCTCGATAGTCCGGACGGCCTTGTGGCATTGGGGCTTCCCCGCGACGGCGAAGCTCCCAGATGGGAACAAGTGCGCAGCTGATATCGATTTTTGACTGTCATCGTTCGAGCAACAAACTGATGTCTGGCGAGGCCGCCTAAGCGTGCTGGCGCACGGACATCGGCTAATTGTGACCTTAGGCTCATACGACCATGAGCACGTGGAATCCGAAGCAGATGACTGAAGGCGCGGCCTCGGCCGCAGCCGCCGCGGTTCCGATGCCAGCAGAGCATGTGTGCACGCCGGCGTGCACGCACGAAGGCGCAAAGCCGGAAAAGCAGGAATTGTCTGCGCCGGGGCGCGTCAAGGGCACGCTGCACGTAAGCGCGCGCGCCAGCAGACCGGATGGCGATCCCACACGCGGCGGCAGCTAGCCGGCGCTAGCGGAGAATCTTAGCTCCTGGGCCTCAGGCCGGACGCGCAGTCTCGCGGCGATGTCGCCTCGATGGGTTGTCGTGCCCGCATGAGCTTGGAGACGATTGCAAGCACGGCGAGCACCACAAAGAGCACCAGGATCACAAAGATCCCCCCAATGGCAGCAACGGACTTGGGCGATTGCATATGGTGCACTGCGTGCTTGCGCACGCGATGTGCGCGCCGTAATCGTGCACCCGCTCCAGCACTGCCTCTGTGTCGGCTTTCACGTCGAGTTGGCGGATTCTGTGACGCAGCCGTTGATTCAGGTCTGCTCGCTGCCAGCTTGCGGCTGCGATCCGATCGCCACGCGTACTGCGGCGGCCTGGACCCGGAGGGTCGCGCTGCCGTGCAATCTAACGGACAGCTCTGTCGCGCTGGTAACGGGCTTAGTACTCACCGAGCGAGCCGGTCAGCGGCGCGGTCAGCAGATGTACTCCGCGCGAGCCGCGCGGTACCCGGTTGCGGAAGTTGGCTGGTTTGATGATCAGCACATCGCAGCGCAGATCATCCAGGATGCGCTCGGCGGTGTTGCCGATCAGCCAGCGCTTGATGCCTGAGCGCGATATGGCGCCCATCGCCACGATGGCACTGCGGCTGCGTCGAGCCGCCTCGGCGATGGCATTGACCGGGTCGCGCGCGACCAGGTATCGATGCGCGGGCGCGATTCGCGAGGCCTTCAAGACCCGATCGAAAGCCGCCTTCGCGTCGCGCTGCGCATCCGTCTGGATCTTTCTGATCAGCGCCGGTGTGATCGCCTGCTCTGGAAAGCTGTCGCCGGGAACCCTGTTGTAGGCATTTACCGCGTGCAGGCTACCCGCTAATTTCTGACTGATGGCGCGGCCCCACTGCAGGATCTGCCGGTCAAGCTTCAGGGGCTTGGCGTAGGCATGCGTGGGGTCAAGCGCCGCGAGCACTACGGGACGGCGATAGGGGCGCGGATCCTTGATCAGCAGCAACGGAATCGGACTCAGTCGCACCAGTTCCCAATCAGTCAGGCGCATCAGCGACGCCAGCCGATGCCGACCGGCATGGGCGGAGGCGACGATGAGACTGGCCTTGATGCGTACCGCGCGGCGAACGATGGCCTCGTAGGCGGGGAAATCCCATTCGGCGCGCACCGTGACTTTGAGCCGCCGCTGGCGAACACCAGCGGCGATCTGTTCCAGTCGCCGCACGGTGCGCTGCTGCAGATTGCTTTCCACTTCCCGCAGGCTGCGTTCTCCGACGGTCTGCAGGTCCGCATACAACGGGGCGTCCAGGCAGTGATAGATCTCCAGCTGCGCCCGGGAGGCCCGCGCAATCTGCGCGGCCTTGAGGACCGCGGGCATCGAATGCGCGTCGAGCGCCCTGACGGCGACCAGAATACGACGTATCGATGGCATCGCAGAACTCCTCGAGCACCGCGCCGACCGACCCGAATTGGTAGGCTTTACAATGCGCCATGCAGATCATTGTGAACATCACTGTAGCCTAATTGCGCTCGCGCACGCACCCGGATCCGGAGCGGGCATCGGCCTTTGTAATTTGGCGGCGGGGCTCAAGATGTTAGTGTGCCGGCATGGGCATGGGCATGGGTGAGTGGGTGAATGAGCGGCGAGGATAAGTCCACCGACGTGGCCACCGGCCAGGAGCTGCTGCGCCAGCTGGCACTGGACCTGCGCTGGTCCTGGAATCACGCCACCGATGAGCTGTGGCGCCGCCTTGAACCCGATCTGTGGGCGCGGACACAAAATCCCTGGGTTGTGCTGCAGACGGTATCGCCGCAGCGGCTTGCGCTGATGCTGGCGCAATCCGACTTTCGGGCACAGATCGATCGCATGGCCGATGCCGCACGCGAGGAGGCCAGTGCGCGCGCCTGGTTTCAGCAGAGCTACCCGACCAGTGGGCTGACTCGGGTCGCCTATTTCAGCATGGAGTTCATGCTCAGTGAGGTGCTGCCGATCTATGCCGGTGGTCTCGGCAATGTCGCCGGCGATCAGCTGAAGGCGGCCAGCGATCTTGGCGTGCCGGTCGTAGGGGTGGGGCTGCTCTATCAGCAGGGTTACTTCCGGCAAGTGATCGATCACGACGGCAACCAGCAGGCGCTGTTCCCGTACAACGATCCCGGTCAGCTGCCGGTCAGCCCGCTGCGCAAGCCGGACGGCGAGTGGCTGCGGCTGGAAGTTCAGCTGCCGGGCTACTCACTGTGGCTGCGAGCCTGGCAGGTCACGGTCGGACGCCTGAAGCTGTATCTGCTCGACAGCAACGATATCTCCAACGACCCGGCGTACCGCCACATTACCGGGGCATTGTACGGCGGCGATTCCGAACTGCGCCTGCAGCAGGAACTAGTGCTGGGCATCGGCGGCTGGCGGCTTCTCGAGGCACTTGGCTTGTCACCTGAGGTGTGTCATCTGAACGAAGGGCACGCGGCGTTTGCGGTGCTGGACCGGGCACGAGCCTTCATGCTCGCCAGCGGCCAGTCATTCGCGGCCGCCCTGACCGTGACGCGCTCCGGGAATGTCTTTACCACGCATACTGCCGTACCAGCGGGGTTCGACCGCTTTACTCCGGAGCTTATCGGAAAGTACTTCAGCAGTTACGCCAGCGAGCAGCTGCATATCTCGCTGCGCGATCTGCTCGCATTGGGGCGCCAGAACCCGGGCGATGATGGCGAGCCGTTCAACATGGCGTATCTGGCAATGCACGGTAGCGCGTCGATCAATGGCGTCAGTCGCCTGCATGGCGAAGTCAGTCGGCGCATATTTCAGCCGCTGTTTCCGCGCTGGCCGGTAGCCGAGGTACCCGTCGGCCATGTGACTAACGGTATTCATGTGCCGAGCTGGGATTCCGCGCCCGCCGACGAGCTGTGGACCGGGGCTTGCGGCAAGGAGCGTTGGCGCGGGTCGCTGGAGTCCATAGCAGCGGGCATTCGTGGCGCTGCCGACACCAGCATCTGGCAATGCCGATCGGCTGCCCGGGCCGCGCTGGTCGATTACGCGCGCGAGCGGCTGGCGGGACAACTCGCTGCGGCCGGGCCGGTGGCCGGGGAGGTCGAAGCCGCCAGGCATTTATTCAGCCCGGATGCGCTGACGCTGGGCTTCGCGCGGCGGTTCGCGACCTACAAGCGGCCCAACCTGCTGCTGCACGATCCGGAGCGCCTGGTGCGCCTGCTGACCAATCCGCAGCAACCGATCCAGCTCATTCTTGCCGGCAAAGCGCATCCAGCCGATGCGGCGGGCCAGGCGATGATCGGCGAGTGGGTGCGTTTCATGCGGCGCCACGATGTGCGTCCGCACGCGATTTTCCTGGCCGATTACGATATGCAGTTGACCGAACAGCTGGTGCAGGGCGTGGATGTCTGGATCAACACACCGCGACGTCCGTGGGAAGCCTCCGGCACCAGTGGCATGAAGGTGCTGGTCAACGGGGGACTCAATCTGTCCGAACTCGACGGCTGGTGGGTCGAAGCGTATGCGCCTGACGTCGGGTGGGCAATGGGCGATGGGCGCGAACATGGCGAGGATGCTGCATGGGACGCAGCCGAAGCAGGGCGGCTGTTCGATCTGCTGGAGCGGGATATCATTCCCGAGTTCTACCAGCGCGATGGCCAGGGCATACCCCGCCGATGGGTGGCGCGCGTGCGCGAGAGCATGGCGCGACTGACACCGGCCTACTCCGCCAATCGCAGCGTGCGCGAATATGTCGAGCAGTGCTATCTGCCCGCAGCCGCCGCCTACCAGAGGCGAGCGCAGCGCAACGGCGCGCTGGGAATGGAGATCATCGATTGGCGAGCGTCGATCGAACACAACTGGTCCGCCGTGCGCTTCGGCCGCGTTGCCGTCGAGACACTGGCCTCCGGTCACCAGTTCACGGTGGAAGTTATCCTGGGCGCGCTGCGATCGCAGTCGGTGCGCGTGGAGTTGTATGCGGAGGCCGCGGGCGACGCCGCGGCTGTGCGCCAGAGGATGCAGCGTTTGGACGGCACGACTGGCGCCGCCGGCGTCGAGGTTTACACTGCAAGCGTGCCGGCCAACCGGCCGGCGGCTGACTACACCGCCCGCATCGTGCCTGATTTCCCGGGCGTCACCGTGCCGTTGGAGGCACCCTACATTCTGTGGCAGCGCTGAGCCTGTGGCCGAGCGTGCCGCCGGCAAGGATCTTGCATATGCCTGATGGGGGGATCACTCAACGGAGGCTCCACGTGAAGAGATTTCTCCCCTGGCTTGCACTGCCGTGCTGTGCGGCCGCGCTCTGCGCTGAACCGGAAAAGCCCACCACCGTACAGGCGGTGATGTACGCGTTTACCTATAACGCCCAGACGCTGGCGATTACCCACGCGCAGGTAATCGGCGGCTATCCCAGTGTGGATCTGTGCCGCCAGGCGATGCCTAAGGTGGCCGCCACGGGATCGCTGCAACTGGATGCCGGCGAGGAGATGCAGCTGCAATGCTCCGGCATCCGTGCGCCCGGCGGCGAGGACGCGCCAGCGTCGGAGCCGGTGGTGGCGTCCACCAAGCTGTAATTCGCGCTGCATCCTGCTGGGTCAAGTCGCGAGCCTGGTCACCCAGAATGGTGCCACGCGGCCTACCTGGTTTGGCTTCGATGCGGCTTGGCCTTCTTGCGCCCGCTCGAGGGTCGCCGATCGACCAGCACGGCCGCGAGTGCTTGACCCTTCACGCGCACGCGCTGCAAGCGCCCGAGTGTCTCGGGCGGCATGCCGGCAGGCAGGCGCACAAAGCTGTGATCGTCCTGGATGTCGATGCCATTGATCTGTGAGCCGTCCAGGTCCGCCTCATTGGCAATCGCGCCGACGATGTTGCCCGGCTGCACGCCGTGCGAGCGACCGACCTGCAGGCGGTAGGTCTGCTGCGGCCCGAAACGTGAACCCCTGCGCTCGGCGTGCCGTGGGCGCTGCGCTGCGCCGTGAGGCGGTCGATCAGCTCGCGTCCCGTGCGTCGGTGCAGGGGGCACACTCTCCTCCGCGGCGTGCTTGCCGCTCAGGATCAGCGGAGTGCGACCCTGCGCCAGGCTTGCGAGGGCGGCGGCTACATCGACGATGTCGGCGCCGTGGTCACGCACGAAATCCTCGACCACTGCGCGATAGGAACTCGACTCTCCGCCATCCAGCGCGCCGGCGATGCGCTCCTTGAAGCGTGCGATGCGCCGCTGGTTGACGTCGTCCAGGGTCGGCAGGTTCATGGCCTCGATCGGCTGGCGCGTGGCGCGCTCTATGGTGCGCAGCATATTGCGTTCGCGCGGCGCGATGAACAGGATAGCCTCGCCGCTGCGGCCCGCGCGGCCGGTGCGGCCGATGCGATGCACGTATGACTCGGTATCGTGGGGCACGTCGAAATTCACCACGTGCCCGATGCGCTCAACGTCCAGGCCGCGTGCCGCAACATCGGTGGCGACAAGAATGTCGATGGCGCCGGACTTCAGCTGTGCGACGGTGCGTTCACGTTGCGATTGTTGAATGTCGCCGTTCAGGGCGGCGGCGGAAAATCCTCGCGCCGTCAGCCGCTCAGCCAACTCGACCGTGGCCTGCTTGGTGCGTACGAACACCAGCATCGCGTCGAAGCTCTCGACTTCCAGGATGCGGGTCAGGGCATCGAGTTTGTGCATCCCGCTCACCAGCCAGTAACGCTGATGAATATTGGTGGCGGTCGTGGTGCTGCTCTTGATGGTGATCTCATGCGCCGCACGCAGATGCCGCTGGGCGATCTGCCGGATCTGCGGCGGCAGGATCGCGGAAAACAGCGCCACCTGGCGTTCGCGCGGCACGCGCGAGAGGATGGTATCGATAGCATCGATGAAACCCATGGCGAGCATTTCATCGGCCTCATCCAGTACCACGAAGCGAATGGCGTCCAGTGCCAGCGTGCCGCGTTCCAGATGGTCCATGACACGGCCGGGGGTGCCGACGATCACATGCGCACCGCGCTTGAGGGCGTTGAGTTGCGGCGTATAGCTCTGGCCGCCGTAGATCGGCAGCACATGGAAGCCGCGCAGATGCGCGGCATACTTCTGAAAGGCCTCGGCCACCTGGATGGCGAGCTCGCGCGTGGGAACCAGTACCAGCGCCTGCGGTGCGCGCTGCGCCAGCTCGAGCCGCGACAGCAGCGGCAATGCAAAGGCTGCAGTCTTGCCGGTGCCGGTCTGAGCCTGGCCGACCAGATCCTCACCGCGCAGCAGTACCGGGATGGTCGCCGCCTGGATCGGTGTCGGCGATTCATAACCGACATCGCGCAATGCCTGGACGATGGCCTCATGCAGGCCGAGCTCGGCAAAGGAAGGGGTGTCGGCACTCATAGCGAGCGGGAGTATGCGTTGCGGGCGGCCAGTGTAGCGGCTCGAGCCGGCGCGCATGTCACCGCCAGCTCGGCGCTGGTGCTCTTTATATCGCGTGCCCGGACGACGCCAGACCCGCCGGCACCAAGGGCTGGTTGGCAGGGTACATTTCCCATCACTATCAGTGGCTTGTCAGCTTTTTCCCGGGGGCCCTCAGGATGCCCGCATTGACCTGGCGGATATCGGTGCAGCCGGTCAGTGCCATGGTGACTTCCAGCTCCCGGCGCAGCAGCTTCAGCGCCAGTGTCACCCCGCGCCCGCCCATGGCGCCGAGCGCATACAGAAAGCTCTTGCCGATCAGGCAGCCGCGCGCCCCGAGCGCCAGCGCGCGCAGCATGTCCTGGCCCGACTGCACGCCGCCGTCGAACCACACCTCGCAGCGACCGGCGACCGACTCGACGATCTGCGGCAGCACCGAGATGCTGGAGGGTGCACCGTCCAGCTGGCGGCCGCCGTGGTTTGACACCACGATCGCATCCACGCCCTGAGCGACGGCGCTTGCAGCATCCTCGGGATCCAGGATTCCCTTGATGATCAGCTTGCCGGGCCACAGCGCCCTGACCCATTCGATGTCCTGCCAGGTCACTGCCGGATCAAACTGCGAGGCGATCCACTCCGATAGCGTGGCAAGACCGGCCGCACCACCCAGCCGGGCGGTGAGATTGCCAAAGCTGCGCCGCCTGCCGAACAGCACCCGTAGCGCCCAGGCCGGCTTGGTGGCGATGTCCAGCGCGTTGGCCAGCGTCAGGCGCGGCGGGATGCTCAATCCGTTCTTCGGATCGCGCCGCCGTAGCCCCTGCACCTGCAAATCCACCGTCAGCACCAGCGCCGAACAGTGCGCTGCGTGCGCGCGGGCGATCAGCTCGCGGTTGAAGCCGCGATCGCGCATCAGGTAGACCTGGAACCAGAACGGCTCGGGCACGGCCTGGTGCACGTCTTCGATCGAACAGATCGACATGGTGCTCAGGCAGAACGGGATGCCGAAGGCGGCAGCGGCGCGCGCGCCGTGGATCTCGCCATCGCCGTAGAACAGCCCGGTGAGCCCGGTGGGGGCGATTGCCAACGGCATGGTGACCGGTTGGCCAACGAGGGTACTGGCTACCGACAGGGTGGACAGGTCACGCATCACGCGCTGGCGGAACTCGATCGCCAGCAGGTCGCGCCGATTGCTCGCCAGCGTCAGCTCATCATAGGAACCGCGATCGGCGTATTCGAAGATCGCGCGCGGAATGCGCCGGCGCGCCAGTTCGCGCAGATCGGCGATGCTGTTGATCACCGCCATGGCGGCCGCGCATTGAGTGCCCGGCGGGAAAGGGCGTGGCCGCTGCTCGATGTCATTCGAATTCTCCAGCGGAAGTCCGCCGTAAACTGATATTTTAACCGCTGGCAGGTGGCGGCGGCAGGATTTACCCCGGCTGCGGCCGGCTGCAATATCGGGCTGGCAGGAGACCGCGATTGCGCATAGCCATTATCGGACAGCAGGACTTCGGCAAGGCAGTACTGGAAGCCATGCTTGGGCGCGGCGATACCGTTGCCGGTGTCTTCTGCGCCCCGGAGCAACCCGGCGCCAGACCCGATCCGCTGCGTACCGCAGCCGAGGAGCGCAACATCGCGCTGTTTCAATTGCCGTCCCTCAAAACCGATGCGGCGCTGGACGCACTGCGCGCGCTGGATGTGGAACTGGGCGTGATGGCCTATGTGCTGCAGTTCGTACCGCAAGGCTTCGCAACCGTGCCCAGGCACGGCACGATCCAATACCATCCCTCGCTGTTGCCGCGCTATCGCGGACCGAGTTCGATCAACTGGCCGATCATTCGCGGCGACGAGATGACCGGGTTGACAATCTTCCGGCCCACCGACGGGCTGGATGAAGGCCCGATCGTCCTGCAGAAGCACACTCCGATCGGTCCGGACGACACGCTTGGAAGCGTTTATTTCGACCGGCTGTTCCCGATGGGAGTCGCCGCGCTGCAGGAGGCCGCGGACCTGGTGGTGAGCGGCAAGGCGCGGGAAATCGTCCAGGACGAGACGCGGGCCAGTTATGTCGGCTGGTGCCGCGGCCCGGAGGCCAGCATCAACTGGCACAATCATGTCGATCTGGTCTACAACCTGATCCGCGGCTGCAATCCGGCGCCCGGCGCCTGGACCATGCACGGCGGCAAGAAGCTGTTCGTGTTCGATGCGCGCCGGCACACGGCGCGCAGTTTCTCGCAGGTCAAAGGCAAGATCGGGGCGGTGACGTCGATTGAAGGCGAGAGTGTCTTCATTGCGGTGCAGGGCGGCCAGATCGAACTGCTCAAGCTGCGCTACGACACTGGCAAGAAGCTGCCGGCAGCGCAGGTGTGCGCCGAGGCGGGTGTTACGGTCGGCACCATTCTCGGTGCCTGAGGCCCGCATCAGCGGACCGCCGGGATGCCGCGCCTGATGTCGGCTGAAAATGTATTGCTGCGATCGGCTGCGCGCGCCCGGTCGGTGATGCGACCGAACGAGCGCAACTGCTCGAGGGTGTAGCGCCGGTCCAGGCCGCCGACCTTGTAGACGTAGCTGGGAAGATAGCCGGACAAAAGCAGCCGGTAGTCGAGCGGCAGGCTGCCGTCGATGCGTTTCATCATGTGGTAGATCAGGGTGGTGCAATTCACCGTTACGGTGTTGTAGAAACGCGGCGTGCGCACCAGGTCATTGGCCTGCGCAACGTAGGCGAGGAACAATGAGCGCATGTCCGGCCTGGGCATGCGGATGCGGTACAGGTAGTCGTCCTCGCCGCGCATGTTGGTGCGCACCCGGATGACATCGCGCTCATCGGCGGCCAGGATGCTCAATTCGAATTCCTTGAAGAATCCGCCGATCGAGGAAAAAGTCTCGCCCTTCTCGGGGCGGATCTCAACCGAGAACGCCACCTGGGTACCGTCATCGAAGCCGAATGAAATCAGCACGTGCGCGATCGCCTGGATGGTCCAGTACGACAGGATCATGTCGACGGAATCCAGGTGATCCAGATCGTAGCCGCGTGTTTCCCAGTGCGGCGTGTAGTCGGTGGCGCTGCGCCAGTCGAAGTTGCGCACATTGTGTAGCACCACATGGTTGCCATCGACCGTGCCGCTGGTGATCTCGGCGACATCGTCGGTCCACAGTCGATCGTTGGAAGGCAGAACGCGGTGCCACCAGATCAGCAGCACCGCCAGCGCGACGACAAAGGCGCCAGCCAGGTACAGCATCCGGGTCCGATACAGCGCCAGCAGCACCAGCACACTGAACAGTCCCCAGAGCGCAACGGCGACGATCCTGATCGGCTTTGCCGCAGGCATCTGGTACCAGAGCGCGAAGCAACCCCAGGTAGCGGGCAACGCCAGTACCAACGCCAGCAGCCGGATCATTCAGCGGCCCGCGGGCTGTCCCGGGACATGCACCTTGCCGGGCGTCTTCGCGTGCAGTGCCTCGTCCTGGATCAATTCCTGATGCACGTACAGGAAGCGTATGGTTTCGTATTCGAACGGCGAGCCGCTGCTGTAGTAGCGAAAATCGTTGCTTGCACGCAGATTGATGGGATTGAGCACGCCCAGCGCCCAGGCCTGGTCGCCGCGATACAGGTCGGCCACATTGATCCAGTAGGAGACCCCGTAGTCGCTCAGCAGACCGACGCCGTCGCGCAGCGTCGAGGGCCCGAGCAGCGGGATCACCAAGTACGGGCCGGGATGCATGCCCCAGCGGGCCAGCGTAGCACTGAATCCGGTCAGATCGCTCCTCAGCCCGATGCGAGTCGCGACATCGAACAGCCCGCCGATGCCTACGGTACTGTTGATCACGAAACGGCCGGCGCTGCGCAAGCCGGCCACCGGTCGCAGCTGCAGCACATAGTTGACGACACTTTTCGGCTCGGACAGGTTCGTGAAGAAATTACGCACGCCGGTGCGAACAGGTGACGGCAGGCGGTTATAGCTGTCGGCCACCGGCAGGAAAATGGCGCTGTCGAACCGGGCGTTGAATCGATAGAACGAGCGGTTCATGCGCTCCAGCGGGTCGTAGGTATACATCGAAGGCGCATCGGCCGGCGTCAGCGGCGTCACCGCACCGGAGGCGATCGCAGCGGCCTCATGCTCGGCTGCGGCCGCGACGGTTGCCTTGAGCTCAGCAGCATGCCTGATCGCGGCCGCATTGTCGGCGGCAGGTGTCTCGTCGGGCAGCCGCCGGATCGAGAAACCCTGCGTACTGCAGCCGCACAGGGCACCGGCAAACAGCACTGCGAGCAGCAGTGCCCTCACGGAGCGCTCGTCCAGCGACCTGCCAGCATGTCGAGCATGTCTGCGATCTGGCGCCGGTCGCCCAGATTGCCGAGGTGGCCGCCATGATCGTAGACCACCACACGCTGGCCGAGCGTCTGCCTGAGCCAGGCGAGCTCCGCCCGATCCAGGATCAGGTCATCGCTATTGGTCTGGGCGTAGTAATCGCCGTCGCCTCGCAACGCGTCGCCGATGATGTCGAGCCGGTTGTCGGCCAGCAGCGATTCGGCCGTCGAATGCGGTTTGCGTGCCAGGTAGTACGGCGCAAACACACGGCTGAAATACTCGGAGAACGGCTTGGTCCGCAGCGTGCGCGTGATCGCCTCGAGCGAGTCGCCGACGCGCGGCGGCCGTTTGGGGTCGACCACCGCACCGGTGCCGGCATAGAGGTCGCCGGCAAAAAATACGTTCATCAGCGCGATGCGAAAACTGAGTGCAATCGCCGCCGAGAATTCCGAGTCGGTCGTCAGTACGGTAGTGGCCGCGGCGAGCACATCGCTGTCGCCGATGGCCATCTGATCCGGTGTGCGGTAGACGTTCGCCAGTCGCGCGTACAGCTTCCGGTACAGCTGCTCGATGCCGGCGTCGCTGGAGCCGATGCTGTTCGCGAACAGCTTGTCGAGGCGCGCCATGGAACTGAACAGGCTGACCGGCGGATTGATCATCACGGCGCGATGGATCTTCAGATAGCCCTCGTTCGCATCGATCGATTTGACCACGGCTGCATTGGCCGCGCCGAGGCTGTAGCCCACGACGTTGATGTCCGTGATCTGAACGCGATGCGACAGGTGCGCGACGATCTTTTGCATCGCGGAGTACAGATCGCGACTGTCCTGCATCAGATCGCCGGCAACGCCGGTGCTCGATGCCGCGACGATGAAGCCGGGGAACGTCGGCGAAGGCATCGTCAGCACGTGATAGCCCGCGCCATACAGGGCGCCCCGCAGTAGCGCCAGATTTGCGGTGTTGCCGCTGCTGCCGGCGCCCGAGATCACGATCGCCAGCGGGGCGGGCTTTTTCTGCGCCGAGAACCACACCCGCAGGCGGCGATCGAACCAGAATACAGCGGGTACCGGCCGCGCCCATGGCAGTGCGATATCGATCTGCTGCAACGGCACGCTGGCCGGCATCGGCGCGATGTCCTGAGGCGGCGTGCCGTAGACCGTCGCCCGCAGCGCCGCCGAATCCGCCAGGCCCGTAGCCGCACCGCGGCCCGCCGAACCCGGAAGCGCCACCGGCGCCGCTTCGGATAATGTCGGCGCCGCCTCGGACGATGCCGGCGGCGCGGCGGCCGGCTGCGCATTGGCGGGGGCGGCCGGCAGGAACGTGATGGCGAGCAGCAGGCTCAGCGCAGCAATGTTCACGCCTGTGGAATGGCCCATCGCGGCGGCGCCGGCGTCAGCGGCGTCCGATCGCAGAATGGTGCTGCAGGCTGGTATCCCTTCAACGCACATCCTGCTCAATATAGCCGAGGCCCGACGCGTTTGGGTTGCCACAGCAGGAGATCAATATGGCGGAACAGATACTCAAGGGCTTGACGGTGGCGATTCTGGCGACCGATGGCTTCGAGCAATCCGAGCTGATGGAGCCGCGCAAGGCGCTCATCGCGGCCGGCGCAAGTACTTCGATCGTGTCACCGAAGCGCGATGCGCTACGCGGCTGGGTGCACAAGGATTGGTCCAAGGATCTGGTGGCGGTCGATGCAACGCTGGATGAATCGGATGCGCGCGACTTCGATGCGCTGGTATTGCCCGGCGGCGTCATGAATCCCGACACGCTGCGTGCGCAGCCCAAGGCAGTCGCGTTCGTCAAGGCGTTCTTCGACGCCGACAAGCCGGTAGCTGCGATCTGCCACGGTCCCTGGACGGTGATCGAGAGCGGCGCGGCGCGCGGGCGACGCATGACTTCCTGGCCGTCGCTGCGCACCGATATAGAGAACGCACAGGCGCACTGGGTCGACGAAGAGGTGGTGGTCGATGGCAACCTGGTGACCAGCCGCAAGCCCGACGACCTGCCCGCGTTCAATCGCGAGTTGATCAAGCTGTTTGGGCGCTCCCGGCACAATGGTCGTACGGCCTCGGCGGCGGCAGGCCAGCGAGCGCCCGGCGGCGGCTGATCGACTGATCCGATGCCAAGCCGCACCGATAATCCGGTCACGTTGATTCGATGCCACCATTGCTGCCGATGCTCAATCCAGATGTGGGCAGTATGCGTCAGGTCCAACAGCGGCCGCAGCGGCGATTTGCGCAGGCATTTGTCCGCGTGGAGCCACGGCGGCGATCGATTGTAAGAAATGCAAATTAACCTGGATTGGCTGCGCGAGGCAGCTCGTTAGCGGCGGCGCGCGCTCGGGTCGGCCGCCGACGCCGTGATAATATTCTTCTATAAAGGAAGGGGAGAAAGACGCTCATGGCATCCAGCGATGCGATCGCGAATGTGCTTAGAAAGCGCGGAAAACAGCTCCAAGCAGAATGGCTCAAGGACCTCGCGGCGAATGCCGCGGCCGGCGCAAAAACGCGCACCGGCATCGAGGAGCTGGAGAAACAAGCCGCGCAGTTTCTGCAACTCCTTGGCGCGGCGAGCGAAGCCAGGCAGGCCGGCACCGGCGCTGTCGCGCAGGACAAACCGCTGCGCGAATTTCTGGACTCGCTGTCACGAGCACGCGCGCAGCACGGATTTTCCTCGGCCGAGACCGCGACCTTTATCTTCTCATTCAAACGGGTGCTGTTCCAGGCGCTGCGCGCGGAGTCGGGCGCCGATACCGACGCGCTGGCGAACCAGATATGGGAGGCGACGCAGCTGCTCGATGCACTGGGTCTGCATACCGTCGCCGCGTTCCAGCGCGCGCGCGAGGAACTGATCATTCGGCAACAGGAGGAGATGCTCGAACTGTCCACACCGGTAGTGAAATTATGGGAGGGCATCCTGGCGCTGCCGATGATCGGCACGCTCGATTCGGCGCGCACCCAGGTGGTGATGGAGTCGTTGCTGCAGAAAATCGTCGATACAGGGTCGGAGATCGCCATCATCGATATTACCGGGGTCCCTACGGTGGATACGCTGGTGGCGCAGCATCTGCTGAAGACCGTGACGGCGTTGCGGCTGATGGGCGCCGAATGCATCATCAGCGGCATCCGGCCGCAAATCGCGCAGACCATCGTACATCTGGGCGTCGATCTGCAGGGCGTAGTCACCAAGGCGAATCTGGCGGATGCGCTGGCGTTGGCTCTCAAGCGCACCGGTCACACGATCTCGCGCTGAGCAACGAAGTGGAACGCATTCCGATACTACGCATGGGCGAGCTGCTGCTCGTCACCATCCAGGTGGACATGCACGATCAGATGGCGATGCAGTTACAGGAAGACCTGACCGCCGCGATCGCTCGACATGGCAGCAACGGCGTACTGATCGACATCTCCTCGTTGGAGATGGTCGACTCATTCATCGGCCGCATGATTTCCGACATTGCCGGCATGGCACGCATACTGGATGCCACCACGGTACTGGTGGGCATGCAACCGGCAGTGGCCATTACGCTGGTCGAACTCGGACTGTCGCTGCCGGGAGTTGCCACTGCGCTGAACGTCGAGCGCGGCATGGCGCTGCTGCGCAGAGGCGCTTGAAGCGCCTGTGCCCATGAGTGAGTTGCCGATCGAGGCGCCGCTGCGCTCGGAGCACGACATGGTGCTCGCGCGCCAGCTGGCACGGCGCCTGGCGCAGGAGATGGGATTCTCGCTGGTCGATCAGACCAAGCTGGTCACCGCCGCGAGCGAGCTGGCGCGCAACGCGCTGATCTATGGGGGCGGCGGCACGATGCGATGCGAGAGGTTGGATAACGGCGCGCGCCGCGGCCTGAAATTGACTTTCAGCGACCAGGGTCCGGGCATTCCCGATCTGAAATTGGCGATGACCGACGGCTGGTCATCCGGCACCGGGCTCGGCATGGGGCTGACCGGGGCACGCCGACTGGTCAACCAGTTCGAGATCGACTCACGCGTGGGAGAGGGCACCCGCGTGAGCATCACGCGCTGGAAATAAATATGGAGCTGAACGGCACCGTGGCACAGCGGCGACATCTGATCGACGATCCGACCAAGGTCGGTGAGGCGCGGCGCGGTGCGCTGCGGCTGGCGCAGCAGTGTGCGCTCGACGAAACGGTCGGCGGCCGGGCCGCAATCGTTGCCACCGAACTGGGCAACAATCTGTTGCAGCATGGCGGCGGCGGCGAGCTGCTGCTGCAGCCGGTTCGCGCAGGCGAGGCGACGCTGATCGAGCTGTTGGCCATCGACCGCGGCCGCGGCATGCGGGACGTGGACAGCTGCATGTACGACGGCTACTCCACCGGCGGCACCGCGGGCACCGGCCTCGGCGCGGTGCGCCGGCTGGCTGCCGAGTTCGATCTGTACTCCGTGCCCGAGCTGGGCACCGTGGTGATGGCGCGCATCGGCAAGGGCGCGGCGGCGTATTTCGGCGCCGTCAGCGTGAGCATGCCGGGGGAGAGCGAGTGCGGTGATAGCTGGCGGCTGGCGAGGGATGGTGAGCAGACCGCTGCGATGGTGGTAGACGGCCTGGGCCATGGCGTGTTGGCCGCGCAGGCGGCAAAGTGTTCGACCCTGGCTTTCAGCGACGCGCCGTTCGATGCGCCGCGGGCGGTGATCGAGCGCATGCATCACAGCCTCGCCGGTACCAGGGGTGCCGCTGCGGCCTGTGCCAACGTCGACCGGCGGGGCCTGCTGCGCTATGCGGGCGTCGGAAATATCTCGGCATCGGTGGTCATGGCGGACAGCGCCCAGGGCCTGGCCTCGCACAACGGCACGCTCGGCCTGCGCATGCCACGGCTGCAGGAATTCGAGTACCGGCGCGCGCCGCAGGCGCTGATCGTCATGCATTCCGACGGCATCTCCGCACGCTGGAACCTGGCGCGCAAGCACGGCTTGATGCAGCACCACCCGGCAATCATCGCTGCGGTGCTGTATCGGGATCATGGCCGCGGGCGCGACGATGCCACGGTGCTGGTGCTCAACTGATGGCCGCCGATGCCGCAATCGATGCCGAGTCCAGCGCCGAGCTGCGCCGCCAGCTGTCGCAGTGCGAACTTGATGTGCAGCTGCTGCGCGCTGAGCTGCTGGAAACCAACCGGGGCGTGGTTGCGCTGTATGCCGAGCTCGACGATACGGCGGCACAGCTGCGCTCCGCGGTCGATCTCAAGAGCCGGTTTCTTTCGTACATGAGCCACGAGTTTCGAACGCCACTGACTTCGATCATCAGCATGACCGGTATTTTGCTGGCGCGCATGGACGGGCCGCTGACCGGCGAACAGGTGCGGCAGCTGGAGTTCGTGCGCGGTTCGGTGCTGGAACTGACCGAGATGGTCGACGATCTGCTCGAGCTGGCGCGGGTGGAAGCCGGCCGCATCACGATCTCACCCGAGTGGTTCGAGATGGTGGACCTGTTTTCCGCGCTGCGCGGCATGTTCAAGCCGATCGTCGCCAATTCCGCGGTATCGCTGATATTCGAGGAGCCGCAGGCCATTCCTCGCATCTACACCGATGACAAGAAGCTGTCGCAGATCCTGCGCAATTACATCTCCAATGCGCTCAAGTTCACCAGCGAAGGCGAAGTGCGAGTGGTGGCGCGGCTGAGTGGGCTCGACGAGGTGGAATTCTCGGTGACCGACACCGGCATCGGCATCGAGGCTCAGGCGCTGGCGAAGCTGTTTTCAGACTTCGTGCAGATCGATTCGCGCCTGCAGCGGCGCCTGCGCGGCACCGGTCTCGGGCTGTCGCTGGCGCGCCAGTTTGCAGCGTTGCTGGGCGGGCGGGTGGGTGCCAGCAGTGAGCCGGGAAAAGGGTCGAGATTCTGGGTGGCGATTCCGCTGCAGTATGGCGGCGGCACGGCGTCTGCGACCGCGGAGGGCGTATGAACAAGAACATGCCGGAGCTGGTCCGGGAGCAGAAGATACTGGTCGTGGATGACAACCCGGCGTCGCTGTATGCGACCTCGCGCATCCTGCGGTCGGCGGGCTTTGACGTGATCGAAGCCGACAACGGTGCGCGCGCGATGGCGCTCGCCGAGGAGGACATCAGCCTGCTGGTGCTCGATGTCAACCTGCCCGATATCGACGGCTTCGAGGTGTGCCGGCAGCTACGCGCGCGCGGCCGTACCGCGTATCTGCCGATCGTGCATCTGTCGGCCACTTACGTCGAGACCGGCGCCATGGAACAAGGTCTGGCGGCCGGAGCCGACAGCTACCTGGTGCATCCGGCGGATCCCGCGGTGCTGATCGCGACGGTGAAAGCGCTGCTATTCGCTCGCAAGGCCGACATCATCAAGCGTGCCGCGGACAGCCGCTTTCGCACGGTGTTCGAACTGGCCTCCAGCGGTATCGCGTTGCTCGACGCGCAGCTCAACTGCCAGGACGTCAACCCGGCGTTCTGCGCCATCGCCGGCGCGCAGCGCAACGACATCATCGGACGTCCGGTCGCGAGCCTGATCGCCCCCGCGGACGCGGAGCAGCTCGATCGGGCACGCAGCGAACTGCAGCGCCACGGTCACTGGGACGGCATGCTGTCGGTAGTGCGTGTCGATGGCAGCCTGGCCGATGTCGATTGGCGCATTGCCAGCGAGGCCGGTACCGGCGCCTGCATCGCCATTGCGACGGATATAACCGAACGGCGGCGCGCCGAGGATGAGCGCGAGCGCCTGTTGTCGAGCGAGCGGGCGGCACGCGCCGATGCCGAGCGCAGCAACCGGCTCAAGGATGAGTTTCTGGCCATGTTGTCGCATGAGCTGCGCAATCCGCTCAACGCAATCCTGGGTTGGGCCAAGGTGCTGGGCAGGGTGCCCGGCACCACGCCGCTGATCACCCAGGGCATCGATGCCATCGAGCGCAATTCGCGGCTGCAGTCGCATCTGATCGCGGATCTGCTGGATTTCGCCGGCATCCAGTTCGGCAAGATGCGCTTCGATCTGGGCGTCATTGATCCGGCGGCGGCAATCCGGGCGGCGCTCGCCGTGGTGGAACCGCAGGCATTGGCGAAAGGGGTGCAGATTCAAGCGCACATCACCGACAGCGCGGCGCGGGTGTTGGGCGATGAGCCGCGCCTGCAGCAGGTGGTATGGAACCTGTTGAGCAATGCGATCAAATTCACTCCCAAGGGCGGGCGCATCGACCTTAGCACCCAGGTGTCGGACGAGGTGTTCCAGATCGAGGTCGCCGATACCGGACAAGGTATCAATCCTGAGTTCCTACCGCGTATTTTCGATCGATTCAGTCAGCAGGATTCGGGCGCCGCGAAGAGCTTCGCCGGGCTGGGGATAGGCCTGACCATCGTCAGGCACCTGGTCGAGGCGCACCGGGGTACGATCGAGGCTTTCAGTGCCGGTCAGGGGCAGGGCGCGAGCTTTCGGGTACGGCTGCCGCTGACGCAGCAGCAGACCATTGCGACCACGATGAAGGAGAGCGCGCCGCTGTCGGGCATCCACGTGCTGGTGGTGGAAGATGACATGGACGCGCGCGCCCTGGTCGCGCGGCTGCTGAATGACGCTGGAGCGCGCGTCAGTGAAGCGGCCGGCGCCGACGAGGCGTTGGCGCAAGTCGGCCAGGCGGTACCGCACGTGTTGGTGAGCGACATCGGCATGGCCAAGCGCGATGGCTACCAGCTGATGCGTGCGCTGCGTGCCGGCGGGCATTCGGCGGAACGATTGCCCGCGATCGCGCTGACGGCGTTTACCCGGCCCGAAGATCGGCTGGATGCGCTGCGGGCCGGCTTCCAGATCCACCTGGCCAAGCCGGTGGATGCCGACGCGCTGAGTGCGGCGGTAGCAACACTGGGCCGGCCGCTGCTGCCCGACGGCGAGCCGGTGTAGCGAACTGGCTGATCAGCCCTTCGGAGGCTTGCCCATGTCGTCGATTTCTCGTTCCGCCGCCAGCCAATCCTCATCCTCGTAACCGGCTGCAAAGCCGCGCTTCTCGGCGCGGTAATAGGCGGCGGTGGCGATCAGCGCTTCGCGCGACGATGACGGATCAAAAACCGCCGACACCGAGGACGGTACCGCCGGCCGCAGATCTTCGGACGGTTGACGGGGCGCCGCTGCCGCCGGACGCTTTTCAGTCCGTTCGCGGCGGGCAGCAACTGGTTCGCTCAGCCCGCCGGAGGAAGGCTTCAGAGCACTGTCGCCGTAGTTCGCACTCAACTTGCTGGCCATGTCGTAAGCTCCCATGTCGAATGGAGCTTAGCCTGCCGCTATTGCGGCGCGCCCGTCATAGGCCGGGGACCGGGTCGCGCTGTAGGACTCGGCGGATAGGCGGTCGATTATCTGGCAGCGTAGCGCCTACGCCGTGTTCCCGGCGCGCAGCGGCGCCACGATGCTGGCGGCTATTTGAACAGCAGCACCGCTTTCTGCAGCGTCACCCAGACGCCCCAGCCGATCGGAATCCACACCGCCAGCCAGGCCGCCACAATGAGAGCGCCCTGGCCGTCCGTGCCCGGCAGCGCCCTGGCTGCCGGGACCGCACTCGCGGCCGGCATCGGCGCCGCGGTGCCAGCCGGTTGCTCGGGCGCCAGATAATGGCGTGGCTTGACCGGCCGGATCGCAAGATTGCACAGCAGGCCGATCGCCAGCAGCCCCGCCAGCACGTACATCGTGATGCTGTAGACCTGCGCACGCGGCACGCCATGGGCGAGCTGGTAGTCGCGGATGTAATTCACCAATACCGGCCCGAACACGCCGGCGGCCGACCAGGCGGTCAGCAGCCGCCCATGAATGGCGCCGACCATGCGGGTGCCAAAAAGATCCGCCAGGTACGCCGGTATGGTCGCAAATCCGCCCCCGTACATCGACAGCACGATGCAGAACGAGGCCACGAACAGCGCCAGGTATCCGGCCGCGGCCGTCGAGGGCACCGACGCATACAGCGCAATGCCGAGCACGAAGAAAATCGCGTAGGTCGGCTTGCGGCCGATGCGGTCGGAAAGCGAGGCCCAGAAGATGCGCCCGGCGATGTTGAACAGCGACAGCAATCCGGTGAAGCCGGCCGCGATCGCTGCGATCTGGCCCTTCTGCGCCGCGCTGAGCTGGTCGAAGGTTGCCGCGACGCCGATCAGCTTGCCGCCGAATACTTCCTGCAGCAGCGGCGAGGCCATCGCCAGGATGCCGATGCCGGCCGTGACGTTCATGCACAGCACGCCCCACAGCAGCCAGAATTGCGGCGTGCGCCAGGCGACGCTCAGGCCCACGTGCTGGTCGGTGATCAATCCACTGCCAACGGCACGCCTGGGCGTCCAGCCGGCGGGCTGCCAGCCGTCCGGCGGCACGCGATAGCCCAGTGCCCCGCCGATCATGAACACATAGTAGATTGCCGCCAGCGTCAGAAAGGTCTGCCAGACGCCGACCGAGGCCGACGTCGCGTAATACTTCATCAGCCGGTCGGCCAGCGGCGCGCCGATCATCGCGCCGCCGCCAAATCCCATGATCGCGAGTCCCGTCGCCATACCGCGCCGGTCAGGGAACCACTTGATCAGCGTCGACACCGGTGAGATGTAGCCCAGTCCCAGGCCGATACCGCCGATGACTCCGGTGCCGAGCCACAGTACCCAGAGTTGATGCGACAGGACGCCGCCGGCGCCTATTACCAGTCCGCCGCACCAGCACAGCGCAGCCACCACGCCGGCCTTACGCGGCCCGACGCGCTCGAGCCAGCCGCCCCACAGTGCCGCGGCCAGCCCCAGCACCACAATAAAGAAGGTGAAGGTCCAGGTCAGCAGCGACACCTTCCAGTCGCAGCTGGTCGTGGTCAGGCGCGCAAGCAGGCCCATGTCCGCCGGGCAGGCGACCGAATTCGTGATGCCGACGGCCTTGGACAGCGGCAGCCAGAACACGGAAAAACCGTAGGCCATGCCGATGCATAGATGGATGGCCAGAGCTGCCGGAGGCACCAGCCAGCGATTGAACCCGGGCCGGGCGATGGTGCGCTCACGCGTGAAGAAGCCAGGCTGCGTTCCGCCGCCAGTTGTGTTCATGCCGCTGTCCCCCGATTATTTGTGTGCAAGCAGTCTAAGGGAAGGGGCCATCGAGCGGCTAGTGGCCCCTGCTGACCGTGGCCAGGTGCCAGCCCGGGCCGGCGTTGCCGCAACGGGCGCGCGATTATGTATCGCCGACGCCCGCTAATGGGGCAGGTGCGTGCCGTCGCAGGGCAGTAATCCGCGTCGACAGGGCCCGATCCATTGTGCTTCAGTAGCCGCACTGCCCGCGGCAAAAAGCGACAGCAAGCGATACGCTCATGGCGGCCTCCACCCTGGTCATCACGCAAAATGCCGATGTCCGCTTCCTGGGCAAACTGCTGGGCGATGTGATCCGGGAATATGGCGGCGAGGCGCTGTTTCGGCGCATCGAGTACATACGCGCCACTTCGGTAGACCGCTATCGCGGAGTGTCCGAGGTGCGCGGGGTGGAACCGGGTCTGGACGCGCTCAGTCTCGATGAGACCATCGCCTTCGTGCGCAGCTTCATGCTGTTCTCGATGCTGGCGAACCTGGCCGAGGATCTGCATGGTGCGCATGCCGAGCAGGGCAGCGACTTCGGCGGCGCGCTGCAGCGCCTGGCGGGGCTTGGAATCGATGTCCACCAGGCGGTCGCGCTGCTCAATCGCGCACTGATCGTGCCGGTGCTGACCGCGCATCCCACCGAAGTGATGCGCAAGAGCATGCTCGATCACCGCAACCGCATCGCGTTGATGATGCGCATGCGCGATGCCGGCCGGAGCGAGACGCCGGAAGGCGAGCTGATCGAGCATGCGATTGCGCGCCAGATCGCACTGTTGTGGCAGACGCGCGCGCTGCGGCGCGAGCGGCTGTATGTGACCGATGAAGTCGAGGCCGCGCTGGCCTACATGCGCGATATTTTTCTGCCGGTACTGCCGTCGCTGTACGCGCGCTGGGAGCGCATCCTAAAGCACCGACCCAGGAGTTTCCTGCGTCTTGGCAGCTGGATCGGCGGCGACCGCGACGGCAATCCGAACGTTACCGCCGACTCGCTGCAGCTGGCACTGGGGCGGGCGTCGCAGACGGTGCTGGCCGACTACCTGGAACGGCTGCACGCGATGGGCGCGGAGCTGTCGATCTCCAACGAGCTGGCCTCGGTCACCAAGGCGGTGGAGCGGCTGGCCGAGGAGAGCGGGGACGAGAATCCGACGCGCCGCGACGAGCCTTACCGGCGCGCGATCACCGGCTGCTATGCGCGCCTGGCGGCGACCTACAGGAAACTTACCGGACGCTCGCCGCCGCGGCCGGCTTCGGTGGGCGCGGATCCCTACCCGGATGCGGAGAGCCTGCGTTCCGACCTGCTGGCGCTTGAACAATCGCTCGAAACCAGCAGCCGCGGCTGGCTCGGTCGAGGCGGCGCCCTGGCGCGGCTGATCCGGGCGGTGGAAACCTTCGGATTTCACCTCGCGACCCTCGATCTGCGGCAGAACTCCGACGTACATGCGCGCGTGGTGACCGAACTGCTGCAGGTCGCGGGTGTCGAGGCAGATTACCAGTCGCTGAGCGAAGCGGCCCGCGTCGAACTGTTGCGCCGCGAGCTGACCGGCGAGCGCCTGCTGGCCAGTCCCTACGCCAGCTACAGCGCCGAGACGCTGTCGGAGTTGGCCATCGTGCGCGCCGCGGCCAGGGCGCATGAGCTGTATGGTCCGGGCTGCATCACTACTTACATCGTCTCCAAGTGCGACAGTGTCTCCGATATGCTCGAGGTCAACATCCTTCTCAAGGAGGCGGGCCTGTATCGCGGGCACGGTGCGCGGCGCGCCTCGATCATGGTGGTGCCGCTGTTCGAGACCATCGGCGATCTGAGGAATTCCGCGCAGATCATGCGCGACTGGCTGTCGTTGCCTGAGGTCGCGGTCATCACCTCGTCGCATGGCTATCAGGAAGTCATGGTCGGCTACTCCGACTCCAACAAGGATGGCGGTTACCTGACCTCGGTCTGGAGCCTGTACCAGGGCACCCGCACGCTGGCCGAGGTGTTCGAGCAGCGTGGCACCCGCATGCAGGTATTCCATGGACGCGGCGGCGCCGTGGGGCGCGGCGGCGGATCGTCGGTGGCGGCAATCCGCGCGCAACCGCACGGCACCGTCAACGGCCGCATACGCATCACCGAGCAGGGCGAAGTGATTGCCGCCAAATACGCCACCGCGGAGAGCGCCAGCGCCAATCTGGAGGCGATCACCTCCGCCACGCTGATGGCATCGCTGGAAGGCGACAGCGTCGCGCCAGCCGACCGGCCGCGCTTCGCCGCCGCGATGGACGCGCTATCGCAGGCGGCATACCGCGCCTACCGTGCGCTGGTGTATGAGACCGAGGGCTTCGCCACGGTATTCAGGCAGATGACCCCGCTGCGCGAGATCGCGGAATTGAAGATCGGCTCGCGCCCCGCGTCGCGCACCAATTCGGATCGCATTGAGGACCTGCGGGCGATTCCGTGGGTATTCAGCTGGGCTCAGGCGCGCGTCATGCTGCCGGGCTGGTACGGCGTCGGCCACGCGCTGCGCACCTTCGGCGATACCGGGCTGCTGCGCGAGATGGTCGATGCCTGGCCGTTCCTGCGCGCGACCCTCGATAACCTGGAGATGGTGTTGTCGAAGTCCGACATGAGCATCGCCGCGCGTTATGCCGGCCTGGTGCAGGATCGAGCGCTGTCGCAGCAGATCTTCGGGCACATCCGCGACGGCTGGTCGCACACCCACGATGCACTGCTGGCGGTGACCGGACAGTCGCGGCTGCTGGAGAAGCATCCGGAACTGGATGCGGCGATTCGACTGCGCCTGCCCTACATCGAACCGCTGAACTGGCTGCAGGTCGAACTGCTCAAGCGCCATCGGGCCGGCGAGAAGGATCCGCGCATCCGCGAAGGGCTGCAGCTGTCGATCAACGCGGTCGCCACGGCGCTGCGAAATAGTGGTTAAATATCGCTGCGTGTAGTTTGTACGGCAGCCAATAGCCGCCCGGCCGGCAACTATGACCGGCTGCTGGATTTCAGCCGCGCAGTCACCGGCACGCTGTTCTTCGCACCGGCGTTGAGCTTTATCGAGCACGTGGGCGTCGAGGCGGCGGCGCTGGCGCCAGCCGCAGGAGCAGTACGCGCAGCAGCGCCGGCCGCCTGAAGCGCGCCGGCGTGGCGTCAGCCGCGCGTCAGGGCGGCGGCGAAGCCGCTGGCGATCAGGCCGTGCACGCCATTCCAGCAGATCTGCACGCCGATACACAGCAGGATGAACGCCGACAGGCGCACCACGACGCTGGTGCCGGTGGGGCCGAGTTTCTGCAGGATGCGATCGGCGTAGCGATAGCATAGATAGATGCTGAACGCGACCACCAGGATGCCTACCGCCTGAGCGAGTGATGTCGCCAGCAGCGAGCGAAAACCCGGTGCCGGATTGGCGCCGAGCGTCAGCGCCACCGAGATCGAGCCCGGTCCGACCGTCAGCGGCATGGTCATCGGGTAGAACGCGCGCTGACTGGGTCATCGGCACTGGCCTCGGACGGGCGTGTCGCGCTGGCGGCGTTGCGTTGCAGTGCGGGCGGTGAATTGGGGCTATTCAGCAGCGACCAGCCGATCGAACATACGACGATGCCGCCCGCGACCTGGACCGCGGGAATCGACAGGCCGAAAAAGTCGAGCACATAGGCGCCAATCAGCGCCGAGGCAATCAGCAGCAGGAAGCTGTTGACTGCGACCGCCTTGGCCATACGGGTGCGTTCCTCGTGCGTCAGGAACGCGGTCATCGCAAGATAGATCGGTGCGCCGCCGAGCGGATCGACGATCGGCAGCAGCGCGCCGACCGCCAGCAGCACCACCGAGCTGAAGTGCAGCAACGAATTGTATATGGTGGTCAACAGCATCGATTTCCGGCTCCAGCTGCAGACTGTAGCTTGTTTTCCTCCGCGCCGTCCCCATCTGTGGGAGTCAGGTCAGGAGGGTCAGATGCAGGAAATCAGACGCAGTAGCGAGCGCGGCTACGCCGATCACGGCTGGCTCAGGTCCTACCACAGCTTTTCGTTCGCGGATTACTTCGATCCCAGGCACGTGGATTTCGGTCCGCTGCGGGTGATCAACGAGGACCGGGTACAGCCGGGCGCGGGCTTCGGCACGCATGCGCACCGCGACATGGAGATCCTGAGCTATGTGCTGTCGGGCGCGCTGTCGCACAAGGATTCGATGGGCAACGGCTCAACCATCCGTCCGGGCGACGTGCAGCGCATGAGTGCGGGGCGCGGTGTACAGCACAGCGAATTCAATGGCTCGAACAGCGAGCCGGTCCACTTCCTGCAGATCTGGATCATGCCCGAACGGCGCGGTATCGAGCCCGGCTACGAGGAGCGGCATTTCGACGCCGCGGAGCGGCGCGGCCGGCTGCGGCTGATCGCCTCCCCGGATCGCGCCGCAGGTTCGGTGCTGATCCACCAGGATGCGCGGGTGTATGCCGGCCTGTTCGACGGCGAGGAGACGGCAACACTCGAGCTCGCCGTGGGCCGGCGCAGCTACGTGCATGTGGCGCGCGGACAGATCGATGTCAACGGCGCCGCGCTGTCGGGCGGTGATGCGCTCAAGCTCACCGATACCGACGCGGTTGCAGTGCGCGATGGCCGACAGGCGGAGCTGCTGCTGTTCGATCTGCCGGCAGCCGCGGCGTCCTGATCGCTAATCGCGCCGCAGCCGCTCGGCTAAGGCCAGCGCCTGGGCGAGCGCGCCGTCGCCGGGAAAATGCTGCTCGAAGCCGAGCAGCAACGCCTGCGCGGTGGCGCGATCGCCGGCCAGGCGCACCAGTTCCGCGACCCGCAGTGTCTCGGCGCCCGAGCGCGGACGAAATGATGCATCCCGGGCGATGCAGCGCTGCACCAGGCGCGTGACCAGCGCGTTGTCGCGCGCCAGTGCGCGCGACAGGTAATCCTGCGCCAGGCGCGTGGCCAGCCGCCGGTCTTCCAGCCGGCCCAGCGGTTCGAGCATCCAGTCATAGAATTCGAAGGCGTAATTGTGCCGCGCCAGTTCGCGTTCGATGCTATGCCAGGCGCCCGCCAGATTGCCGCCGCGCGCCTCGCCGTAGATGCTGTCCATGAAGCGGGCGCGTTCGAACTCGCGCTCCCGGCGCGCACGTGCAGCACGCCGCTCGGGCGTATCGATGGGTTCGTGGCCGAGCGCCTCGCGCTGTTCATACAGGCTGCCGCCAATCAGCGCGTACACCGACAGCCAGGCGAATTGCGTCGCCGGGATCAGCAGCCACTCCGGCAGCAACGCGCGCTCCGCAAGCAGCGACAGCGACAGCCCGTACAACAGCACCAGCGCGACGATGCCGGCATAAGCCAGCCGCAGCGAGCGCATGATGTGCCACAGTGCCAGCGGGTTGATGGCCTGCAGCACATGGTCACCGACGCCGAGCGCGCCGATGGAGGCCGGCAACGCGATGCCGCCCAGTATCCCGAGTGCCAGCGCCAGCACCGGGCTCACATAGCTGGCCAGCAGCTGCAACACACCGTAGGCCGCCAGCACGATCGCCAGTTGCAGCAGCGGCCGCGGCTCGTTCAGTGGATTTAGCATCTCGATTGCGAGCACCGGCGGCTCGCGCGCGCCATTGGCGATCTGCTCGAGCAGCACGTAGGCGTAGTTGAACAGCCAGGTCAGCAGCAGCAGCCCCATCGCCACGCCCAGCAGCCCGCCATGCAGCGCCAGCAGGAACCCCAGGCTCAGCGCCGCAATCAGAAACAGCACCGTCGGGCGCGCGGGCAGCAGCAGGTAATGCAGAAATTTCACAGCTGACATGCAGCGCGCATTATCCGCCGCCGCGGCTTCTGCGTGCCGCTAAAGATCGCTATGCTCGGCGGCGCGAACCACAACAGCGGCGGGATCGACATGGATCTGAAACTCTCCGGCAAGCGGGTACTGGTGACCGGCGGCAATTCCGGGCTGGGCGCGGCAATGGTGCGTGCCTTTGCCGCCGAACAGGCGCGCGTGGCGATCAACTACGTGGTGCACCCGGAGCAGACCACGCAGCTCGCCGGCGAGCTGCGCGCCGGCGGCGCCGAGGTGCTGGCGCTGGCGGCCGATGTCAGCGAGGCCGATGCGGTGGCGGGGATGTTCCAGCAGCTCGACGCCGCCTGGGGTGGTATCGATGTGCTGGTCAACAACGCCGGCATCGACGGTGCGCGGGCGATGGCCTGGGAGGCGGATACGGCCGCCTGGACCCGGGTGTTGCAAATCAACCTGTGTGGCGCGTTCCTGTGCGCGCGCGAAGCGCTGAAGCGCATGGTGCAGCAGCGTTCCGGGGTGATCATCAACACCAGCAGCGTGCACGAGCTGATCGCGTGGAGCGGCTACAGCGCCTATTGCGCCAGCAAGGCGGGCTTGTCAATGCTGTCCAGGACGCTGGCGCAGGAGGCGGGTGAGCATGGCGTGCGCGTACTGTGCATCGCGCCGGGGGCGATCCGCACGCCGATCAACGCCGATGTCTGGCAGGACGCGGCCGGGAAGCAGGATCTGATCAGCAAGATCGCGATCGGACGGGTCGGAGAGCCGCAGGACGTGGCGGGCATGGCGGTGGTGCTGGCGTCCGACGTGGCCGGCTATGTGACCGGCAGCAGTGTGTTTGTCGATGGCGGCATGACCGACTATCCGGCGTTCTCTCATGGCGGCTAGCGTGACCGATGAGAACGGCGAGGATCGACGCGGCGCGGCCTTCGGCGCCCCGGGGATCGCGCCGACCTGGTCCTCGAGCGACAAGGATTACGTCAGCACGGCGCTCGGCGGGTCGCGCCTGTGGGCCACGATCGGCCACGGCATCATCAACGAGGTCTACTGGCCGTCCACCGGACAGCCGCAGGTGCGCGACTTCGGCTTCTACCTGGTCGGCAACGGCGCCGGCGACAGTGACGGCGGCGCACACTGGATCGACCTGAAGCGCGTGCGCGACTATTCGCTGTCGACACCCGGTCCGTACCTGCCGGCGCCGACGGTCACGCACCATGGCGATGACTACGAGCTGGCACTCGAGGTGCTGCCCGATCCGCAGCGCGACGTGCTGCTGGTGCGCTTCAGCATTACCGGCCCCTATCGGCTGGTGGTGATCGTCGCGCCGCATCTGGGCAGTACCGGTCTTCACAACAGCGCCTGGGTCGAGGACTCCTATGGCTACGCGAGCCACGGACAGTTCTGCATGTGCCTGACAGCCGATCCGCCGCTCACCAAACTCAGCTGCGGCTATGTCGGTGCATCCGACGGCTGGCAGGACCTGGATCGCCACGGCCAGCTCAGCTATGAGTTCAGCAGCGCCGCGGACGGCACCGTGGCACTGACGGCCGAGGCGCCGGCGGCGAGCGGCGTGCTGGCGCTCGGCTTCTCCGGCAGTGCGTTCGGCGCTTTAACGCGCGCGCGCACCGCGCTGGCCGCGCCGTTCGATGCGCTGCGCGAGGAATTCCTGCAGGACTGGAGCGACTGGGGCGCGCGCCTGCGACTGCCGCGGCCGGACGACACGCTGGGCGATGCCGGGCTGCAGTCGGCTGCGGTGCTGAAGATCCATGAGGATCGCGCTTATCCGGGCGCGGTGGTCGCAAGCCTGAGCGTGCCGTGGGGCAACAGCACCGATACGCTGGGCGGCTATCACCTGGTATGGCCGCGCGATGCGACGCTGACGGCGTTTGCGCTGCTGGCGGCGAACCAGCTGGTGGATGCGCACCACATCCTTGCGCACCTGACCGCAACCCAGCGTCGCGACGGGCGCTGGCCGCAAAATTACTATCCGAGCGGCGAGCCGTTCTGGGTCGGGGTGCAGCTGGACGAGGCGGCGTTTCCGGTGCTGCTGGCGGCAAAGCTGCGCGAGCTCGGCGAGGCCGAGCTGCCCGGGACGCGGCACATGGTGCGCAGTGCCGTTGGATTCATCGCGCAGACCGGTCCCTCGAGTCCCCAGGATCGCTGGGAGGAGTGCCCCGGTGTCAGTCCGTTCACGCTCGCGGCGGCAATCAGCGCGCTGGTGGCGGCCGCCCCGTGGCTGAGCGAGGAGGAGCGCGACTACGCGCTCAGCATCGCCGATGACTGGAACGAGCGGCTGGAATTCTGGTGCTACGTGCGCGACACCGAGCTGTCGCGCCAGATCGGCGTCAAGGGCTATTACGTGCGCATCGGCAGCCCGGATCGCTCCAGCGCGCTCGCCGGCCAGGTGCAGCTGCGCAATCGCGACGGCGAGATGATCCAGGCCTCGGCGCTGGTGAGCCTGGATTTCTCCTACCTGGTACGCCTCGGGTTGCGCAACGCGAAGGATCCGCGCGTCCAGGACACGATCCGGGTGGTGGATCAGGTGCTGAAGGTGGATACGCCTTCCGGTCCGGTCTACCACCGCTACAACGAGGACGGCTACGGCGAATACCCGGACGGACGCGCGTTCGACGGCAGCGGCGTCGGTCGTGCCTGGCCGTTGCTGGTGGGCGAGCGCGGGCACCTCGCGATGCAGAGCGGCGAGGATCCGATCGCCTATCTTCGCACCATGTGGAAGTGCGCCAGCAGCGGCGGGCTGCTGCCGGAGCAGGTGTGGGATGCGGCGCCGATCCCCGAACTCGGGCTTGCACCCGGCCGACCTTCGGGCAGCGCGATGCCGCTGCTGTGGACGCATGCCGAATTTCTCAAGCTACTGATCGCGCGCGAGCAGCGCCGTCCGATCGAGCTGCTGGCCGCGGTCGAGCAGCGTTATGTCGCCAGTGCCGCCAATCAGTTTGCCGCACGCGTCGCCGCGGCCTGGCATTGGCGCGACGAGGTGCCGGTACTGAGGCATGAAACCGGACGCGCGCTACTGATCGAGGATCGCGAAGCTTTCACGCTGCATTTCGGTTTCGATGGCTGGCAGCGTGCGGACGAGCGCGCGGCACGGCAACAGCCGTTCGGCCTGTGGGCAGTACGGCTGTCGGTCGCCGAGTTGACCGGGCCGGCAAGACTGGACTTCACCCGCCGCTACGCTGATCGCTGGGAAGGCGTCGATCACAGCGTCGCCCTGGGGCACGCCGACCAGGAGCGTGCGCTCAGCAGCTTCGGCTGACGCGTGCCGGCCGAGGACGATCCGCTGCATGGTCGGCCGGTGCCCTACAACCGGCTGCATCCGCGCCTGTATCTGGTGGAAGCGGCGGCCACAGCACTGCTGGTGCTGTTCGGACTGTCGGCGGTGATCGCATTCTTTGGCAGCGGCAGTGCGCTGGCGCTGCTGTTGCCGTCAGCGGCGTGGCGTCGCCTGCTGGCTGGAGGCTGCTTCGGCATGGTCGGCGCACTGATCACGATTTCGCCGCTCGGCCGTATCAGCGGCGCGCACATCAATCCGGCTGTGAGCTTCGCATTCTGGCTCGAAGGCAAGCTGGCATGGCGCGATACCATTGGCTATGTACTGGCGCAGCTGCTCGGGGCAGTACTCGGTGCGGCGTGGCTGCCGCTGTGGGGCGAGATCGGGCGCAGCATCGACTATGGGGCGACCGGCGTGGGTCGCGGCGTGCCAGTGTGGGTCGCGCTTGGCGGCGAGGTGCTGGCAACTGGCGCGCTGGTGCTGGTCGTGTTCGTCTGCGCGGCGCACGCGCGTACGCGTCGCTATACGCCCTGGACCATTCCGCCGCTGTTCGCCTGGCTGGTATGGTGGGAAGGACCCTGGTCCGGCACCAGCACCAACCCGGCGCGTAGTCTGGGGCCGGCGCTGGTGGGCGATCAGTGGCAGCATTTCTGGATTTATCTGGTCGGGCCGCTGCTGGGCGCGGCGCTGGCGGTGGCACTGCTGCGGCTGCCGGGCCAGACCCGCGTGCAGGTGGCGCGGCTATTTCACTTTCCGTGAACGCACCTGAGGCACGGGCACCATGCCCGTGCCTCATCGCAGCGAGCGACTAGCGCTGCTTCTTCAGCGAGTCCTTGACGTCTTCCTTCAGATCACCGTAGTTCTTCTGCAGGTTACCGCCGACTTTCTGCACCGTTCCACGATCCTCGAGATCCGGATTGCCGACCACGCGGCCGGCAGTTTCCTTGACCTTTCCCTTGGCTTCTTCAACGCGTCCTTTGACCTGGTCCTTGTTCATGACAGCTCCTGTTGATTGGATGGGCGCATCAAGTATGCGGATGCGCAGGCGGCAAGCCACGACCTGCGGTTGAGCTTAACGCGTAAGATGATTCTGACCGTAGTGCCAAATGCGCCGCGCCCAACGCGACAATCGTCAAATAGCCGCTCCGTATCAGACGGCGCCGACACCGCTATGCGGTGCCGTGGGCCGGCAGCCGCGCTGGCCAATTTGTATAACTTCCAGCGCAAAGTCGCGCCGATAAATCGCCAGTTGCGATTGGATGGCACGACTGTCGGTAAACAAGGGTACCCACAGGTACGCGGGAGACGGACATGCTTTATTACGCGGTAGTTTTTCTGGTCATTGCGCTGATCGCCGGTGCGCTCGGCTTCTTCGGCGTCGCGGGCGCGGCAGTCGGGATCGCGAAGATCCTGTTCTTCGTGTTCCTGGTGCTGTTCGTGGTCTCGCTGCTGCTCGGGCGACGAGCTGGGCCTACGATCTAGCGTTGCAGTTTGCTTTCGGAAGGAGATAAACAGTATGGATACACCATCACGCCGCGCCCATATTCGTCGTGCGCTAACGAGCATTGGCGTGGCTGCAAGCCTGGGGTTGTGCCTGACCGCGGCGAATGCGGCCACCGACGACACCGGCCCTACCGCGCACAGTGACAGTGTCGGGGCCACGATCAGCGATAGCGCCATCACTACCAAGGTGAAGGCGAGTTTCCTGGGCGACGATCGTCTCAAGGGATCGCACATCAAGGTGACGACGACCAACGGCGTGGTGACGCTGACGGGAGCGGCGAGCGGCTCGGATGCGAAGGCTGCGGCCGAGGACATTGCCAAGAACGTCAACGGCGTCAAGAACGTCGACGACGAACTGACCTCGCCCGCGTCGAGCAACGGCTCGGTGCACAAGGCGGTCGCCAAGAGCGAGCGTGTCGGCTCGGACAGCTGGATCACTACCAAGGTCAAGTCCGAGATCATGGCCGATAGCGTCAGCAAAGGCTTCAAGGTCAGCGTCAAGACAGTCAACGGTGTCGTCATGCTCAGCGGCGTGCTGCCGAACGACGACGCGGTTGCACATGTCAAGGACCTGGCGGAGAAGGTCGAGGGCGTGAAGAGCGTGCGGGCCACGCAGCTCAAGTCCTCGGCGGGTTAGGGGCGATCGATGGGGTGGCGGGAGCAGCGTCCGTAGCGGCGCTGTTCCCGCCATTGAGGCAACCGGGCCGCGGGCTCTAGGGGGCCGTGACGCGCGCCAACGGCTCGGGCAGCTGCGCGAGGTAATAGGCCAGCACCGCCATCGTGGCGACCTGGCTCCTGAGGTTCTGCGGGTCGACCTTATCGAGCGTGTCGGCCGCGGTATGGTGGAAGTCGAAATAATGCCGTGTATCCACCAGCGGCGAGAATCCCGGCACACCGGCATCCTGCAGCGGCGCGATGTCGGCGCCCAGGGGGCCGTCCCGCCGCACCAGTGCGCTGGCACCGATGGGCAGTAATGCGGTCACCACCGGCTGCAGCAGCGCCAGCGATTGCGGCGTGACGCTGGCATTGATGCCGAGAGCGCGACCGGCACCTTCATCGCTTTCGATCGCAGCGGCTTGGCCGTCAATGCCCTGGCTGACCGACTGGAAGTACGCCTTACGGCCGCCGCCGCCGTTCTCTTCGTTGGTCCAGGCAATGAAGCGGATGCTGCGACGGGCGTGCAGCCCAAGCTGCTGCAGCACCTGGATCACCCCTGCCGCGGCCATCACGCCGACCCCGTCATCGGTGGCGCCGGTGGCCAGGTCCCATGAGTCGAGGTGGCCGGATACCACGACGTACTGGTCGGGCCGTTCGATGCCGGGCCAGTCGGCGATCACATTGGCGCTGTCGGCATCCGCTAGCGTCCTGGCGGTGAGCAGCAGTTTCATCACCACCGGACCCTGCGCGGCCAGGCGCGTAACCAGGTCGGCGTCTTCGGCGGCCAGCGCGGCGGCCGGGATCGGCGCCTGCTTATCCTTCCAGACGGTGGCGCCGGTGTGCGGCAGGCGATAGTCGGCACCGCCGATCGAGCGCACCAGCGCGGCCGCGGCGCCGAGTGCGGCGGCGGCAGAAGGGCCGCTGAAGCGGTATTGACCTGCCTGTTCATAGGCGGTCATCGCATTGCTGTTGTCGGCCAGGCGCTGATCGAAGCGCGCCTCGAACAGCACGATGTTGCCGCGCACTTCGGCTGCGCGCGCCTGCAGCTCATCGAAGTCATGCACCACGATCACGCGCGCACTCAGTCCGCCGGCCGCAGTGGCCGAGGAGCCGCCGAGTGCGGTCAGGTGCAGTGCCTGCGCCAGGCCCGGTGGCCGGCCCGGATAATCGACCAGCTCGGCGTGCTCCTCGCCGCGCACCCAGTGCGTCACCTTCGCCGGCTGCAGCTGCACGTTTGCACCCAGCGTGCGCATGTCGGCGGCCAGCTGCGCGATTGCAGCGCTGAGCTGCGGCGATCCGGACAGGCGCGGACCGATGCGGTCGGTGAGCTCCTCGAGTCGCTGCCAGCTCCAGTCACTGGCCATCGCCGCCTCGCGGATGCGCGCCATGGCGGCGATGACCTGCGCGTCGGGCTGCGGCTGCGCGGGGGATGCGGCGGCCGCCGGGCCGAGCATTACCAGCGCAGCGCAGCTTGCGGCCAGCAGCGTGGCGCGCCGGGCAGGTGGATGATTCACAGTGCGGTGATTCATGCTTCAATCCTAGCGCGGCTGCATGCGGATGGCGCCGTCGAGTCGAATGGTCTCGCCATTGAGCATTGGATTTTCAATCACCTGCTGCACCAGCGAGGCGAATTCATCCGGCCGGCCGAGGCGTGGCGGAAACGGCACCTGGGCGCCGAGTGACTGCTGCAGTTCCGGCGGCATCGCCGCCATCATCGGCGTCAGGAACACTCCCGGGGCGATGGTGACGACGCGGATGCCGGACGAGGCCAGCTCGCGCGCCATCGGCAAGGTCATTGCAACAATGCCGCCTTTCGAGGCGGCGTAGGCCACCTGGCCAATCTGGCCATCGAACGCGGCCACCGACGCGGTCATCACGATGACGCCGCGCTCGCCATCGCTGCCCGGCGGATTGCGCTGCATTGCCACCGCGGCGCTCTTGCACAGCAGCACGGTCCCGACCAGATTAACGTCGATTAATTTGCGGAAAAACTCCGCCGGCATGGCGCCTTGTTTTCCGACCAGCCGGCCGGCGGTGCCGATGCCGGCGCAACTGATCGCCGCGCTGATGCCGCCCATGCCGGCGCGCGCCTGCTCAACCGCCGCATCGATGTCGGCCTCGCGCGTGACATCGGTGGGCACGAACGCGGCGCGTGCACCCAGGCCTGCGACCGCGGCCGCCCCCTGGTCGCGGTTGATGTCCAGCAGCACCACCTGGCCGCCGGCCGCCACAATGCGGCTCGCCGCCGCCAGGCCGAGGCCGGAGGCGCCGCCGCTGACGATCGCGCGCGTTTCAGCGAGCTTCACGGTGCGACTGGGCAGGCGCTGTCAGCGTCTCTGGCGGCCAGATTGCGACGCGGCGGCAATTGCAGGAAGTGTCCACGGCGAGCGAGTATATTTAAAGCACGCATGACCGCCCATTTGAAAATTTTGCGAGCCGGCGATTGCGATCGCGTCGCAGACCTGACCACAAGGGGTAACACCGCATGAATATCAGTCTGAGCATCGGCCCGGTAATCTCGCTGATCGCCGGTATTCTGATCCTGATCGTACCGCGCCTGCTGAACTATATCGTCGCCATCTACCTGATCCTGATCGGGCTGGTAGGGCTGATGGGCGGCAGCTCGTTTCACGTGCATTGACCGCGGCGCCGGTCCAGGAGTTACGTATGAAGGCTACTCAGCAGTTGCATGAGCTCGGCCAGAGCCTGTGGCTCGACAACATCACGCGCGGACTGCTGACCAGCGGCACGCTGGCACGCTATATCCGCGACTACTCGGTGACCGGCCTGACTTCCAATCCAACCATTTTCGACAAGGCGATCAGGGAGTCGAGTTTCTATGACGCCGCCATTCATGAGAAGTCGGCCGCGGGCAAGAGCGGCGAGGCGCTGTTCTTCGAGCTGGCGCTGGAGGATTTGACGCAGGCGGCAGACCTGTTCCGCCCGGTGCACGATGCCACCGCTGGTGTCGATGGCTGGGTATCGCTGGAGGTATCGCCGTTGCTGGCGGACGACACCGCCGGCACCATCAGGGCGGCAGCCGGATTGCACCGGCGCGCGCAGCGGTCGAACCTGTACATCAAGATTCCCGGCACCGAGGCCGGGGTGCGCGCGATCGAGGAGACGATCTATGCCGGCGTGCCGGTCAACGTCACCTTGCTGTTCTCGTGCGAGCAGTACCTGGCAGCCGCGGAAGCCTATATGCGCGGCATCGAGCGGCGCATCGCGGCCAGGCTCGACCCGAAGGTACAATCGGTGGCATCGATATTTGTCAGTCGCTGGGATGCAGCGGTGCAGGACAAGGTGGGCGCGCCGCTGCGTAACCGGCTTGGCATTGCGGTCGCCGGTCGCATCTACCGCGCCTATCACGAACTGCTCGATTCAGCCCGCTGGCGCAAGCTGGCGGCCGCCGGCGCCAATCCGCAGCGGGTGCTGTGGGCCAGTACCGGCACCAAGGACCCGAAAGCGTCCGATACCCTCTATATCGAGGCGCTGGCGTCGCCCGGTACCGTGAACACGATGCCCGAGCCGACGCTGCTGGCATTTGCCGATCACGGCAAGCTCGCCGGCCCGATGCCGGAAGACGGCGGCGATGCGGATGCGCTGCTGGCCGAGTTCCAGCGTGCCGGGGTGGAGCAGGGCCCGCTGGCCGCGCAACTGCAGCGGGAGGGTGCCCGATCGTTCACCAAGTCCTGGACCGACCTGCTGGCATGCCTTGAATCCAAGAGCGCCAAGCTGGCCGGCCAGCGGCAAGCGGCGGCCAGCCAGCGGTGACCGTCAACTCGAGCGCGCGTACCAGGCGCCGGCCCGGGCCTGCGCTGCGCGTGCTCGGCATCGATATCGGCGGATCGTTCCTGAAGGCGGCGGTGCTCGACGCGCGCGGACGCATGCTGACCGA
>Ga0181537_10000399_pt1 | contig 40831 bp, 34 predicted proteins | sample PEATcosm2014_Bin_39_FD_119765 | JGI IMG/M metagenome (GOLD analysis project Ga0181537, IMG submission 119765) | Peatland microbial communities from MTU Mesocosm Facility, Houghton, MI, USA - PEATcosm2014_Bin23_10_metaG | ecosystem: Environmental > Terrestrial > Soil > Wetlands > Peat | place...
AAGATCAAGGATGTCGGCATCGTCAAACTGCAATCCATCTGGAACAAACAATTATCATGGCGGGAACAGTTTCAACTGCACCGGCTGGACAAGCATTGCTCACCGGAAATTCCACAGAAGATGACAGCAGAACAGGCGGTCGGTTGGGCGGAGCAGCATCTGTTCGAACGTCGCTCGGCCGTCCATGAGCATGAGCTTTGGCGTCACGCCCTGGAACACACGCGCGGTCAATCAGTGTCACTGCCGGAAATTAAAGCGGCTACCCGGAAACGTGAATATATCCGTGGCGAACAATTTCAGGGAAAAATCACCACCCGCGAAGTCCTGCAACGTGAATTGAACATCGTCAAGCTGGCGCAATACCAGTTGCACAAATACGAACCGCTAGCGGCCAATTATCAGCCGTCAAGCCGTTCGCTGGATGATGAACAGCGCAAGGCCGTCGAACATATTTTATCCTCGCGTGATTTCGTCACCCTGTTTCGTGGCGGCGCAGGGACAGGCAAAAGTTTTACGCTGCGGGAAGTCAAAGCGGGACTCAACCGAGCCGGTCATGTCGTTCAAGTTCTCGCCCCCCAGCGCCAGCAGGTCGCCGATCTGGAACGTGACGGCTTCACCGGCGCACAAACCGTCAGTGCTTTGCTCAAACAGAATTTCCTGACACGTGGGGCGGTTGTTATTGTGGACGAGGCCGGACAAATCGGTGGGCAACAGATGCTGGAACTGCTCTCGCTCATTCAGACGGTCAAGGGCCGGGTCATTCTCTCCGGCGACACGCATCAGCACGAAGCGGTCGAGGCATCCGATGCACTGCGCGCCATTGAACAGTATTCGGGTCTTGGTTACGCAGAACTGACGAACATCCGTCGTCAAAATCCTGGCTCGGCAAAAACGCGGGCTGAACGCCAATGGCTGGAACAATACAAGCTCGCGGTCAATGAAGCGCAGCAAGGCAAACTCGGTGCATCCTTCGACCGGCTGGACAAACAGGGCGCGGTGGTCGCCTGCACACTGGCGGATCAGCAGCAGAAATTGACCGAGCATTTTCTTGAACTTTTCAAAAATCAGCAATCCACCGTGGTCGTATCGCAAAGCTGGTCGGAGATTCACAAGGTCAATGAACAAGTCCGGCTCGGCCTAAAGGCACGGAAGTTAATTGGTGAAGCTGAAACGACGGTCACGGCATTGGAGCGGCAGGATTTGACCGATGCGCAAAAGCGCGACAAGCGGTTTTATCAGCCAGACTCCATTCTGATGTTCAACCGTCCGACTGCCGGTTTCAAATCCGGCAGCGCAGGGAAACTCTGCGGCATCACCGACAGGCATCTGCTGATTGAAGCCGACCATCGCATCCGGCCCGTGCCGTTCAAGGAATTGGATAAAATCACCGTCTGCCAGCCGAAAGAACTTTCCCTGTCCACCGGGGACCGATTGCAACTCAAGGCCAATGCCCAAAGCCACAATGGGCGTCGGCTCGCCAATGGCGAACTGGTGACGGTGAAGGAAATTCATCAGGACGGACGCATCGCTTTGAATGATGGCCGGGTGTTGCCGAAAAATTACCGGCAGTTCGTGCGCGGCTACGCGGTCACATCCTACGCCGCCCAGGGCAAAACCGTGGATTACGTCCTGTTCTCGGATTCTGCCGTCAAAGCCGCGACGAATGAACAGCAATGGTATGTGACGATTTCGCGCGGGCGCAAGGGCGTGAAGATTTTCACGGCAGACAAAATCCAGCTTCGCCAGAACATCGCTCATTCCGGCCACCGGACTCTGGCGCTGGACATGGCCGACGAAAGCGCGGCTCACAAGCTCGCCAAAATTTGGGGGCGTGATGTTGCCTATGTCCTCAATGTTCAACAAGCACAACGCAAATTCACCGGACGGCAGGCGGAAGCTCTCCGGCAGGATGAAGCGGTCGGACAACCGCAGGACGCGAAGCCAGCCGAATCCATCAAACCAACCGAGCAGGTCACGCCAACAGTTCAAAAATCTGAAACTACCCGGCGACGCATTGAGATCTCGCCGCCCCAAACCAACCAAAAAAGTAAAGGCATGAGAGTATGAGCACGGAAAATTCTTGTTTTAGCTTCAAGCGGGGCGTCAATGGCAGTTCCGTCCCGATGGAGCATTTGCGACTGGAACTGAATCCAAAAAGTTTCTACCTGCTGCCCTACCACCATTTGGAACTCGTCAAATTTGAAGCAGGTGAGGGGCTGGACACGCTCACGCTGTCATTTTTGAAACGCACGGTGCTGATCACCGGTAAAAACCTGCGCGAATTGGGGCTGGCTCTCCAAGACCGCGCCGTGGAGTTTGTCAAACCCATGCCGGTGTTTGACCGGTATTCGTCGGTGGCTGGGAAGAATGCTTTAGTAAAAACAATAGAAATTCAAGACAACCAGGAGAATGCTCATGCTTAAAGATAACCGCCAAATTTCAAAGTCAGGCCGCAACGGTGATTCAACCGTTGCGGAAACGAAAACACATATTGAGAAAATGGGATACAAGCGGGCGGAAGCGGCCATTTATTTGGGTGTCGCCAAAGTCACCATTGACCGCTTGACCCAGCGCGGTCTGTTGCACCCCTCGCGGGCTTTGCGGCATCCGATATATTCCAGAGACGATCTCGACCGTTTTTTGCGGGAAACCTCCGAGCCAATCGCGTAATCAATGGGCTGCGGTCTGTATGCTGCTGGCGGCGTCTGTGTGCTGCGCCGGTATTTTGGCGCGGATTTCGTTAAGCGTAGCTTCGGGCGTTCTGGCCGAAAATTCATCCGCCAGCGCCGGACGGTCGGCAAATTCCTGTTTGAACACCTGGCGTCCCATTGCCTGCTTGGCCGTTTCCAGAAATTTCTCAACGGGAACAATCCAGACTGCTTCATGGAGTTGTCCCCAAAAAACTTCCAGCGGATTTTCTGACACCCACCACGGATAGTTGTATTTCGCTTTGGCCTTGGCGATGGCGCGGCGGTCGTCATCAGAACCGGAAGATTTTGCTGTTTCCAGCTCCGCTGGTTTTGAAACCGGGACACTGTTGGCCGGCTGATCGAAACTCACCCGTTTAATCATGGCAAAACTATGTTCCTGCCGGAGATGCCCGTAACGTTTCATCGCCAATGCGCCGCCGTCTTTATGTCCAAGCCAGCGGCTCACCGTCGGGATGTCCACGCCCGATTCAATGCAAGTCGTAGCAAAGAAATGCCGGAAGTCGTGATGGGTAAATTGTGGCAAGGCGAGTTTTTTGCAGGCAGTTTGCAAGCATTTACGCGCACTTTTAATCGGAACAATCCGATCTTTCGGCTGCGGTTTTTTCTGCGCCTTCAATCGCGCCAAAAACTCGCGCAGCCTTTCTGACATCGGGATGGTGCGGGGGGCGGCCTCAGTCTTGGTGCCGGGCAGAAATATGGTGCCGCGTTCAAAGTGAACATCGCCCCAGAGCATCGGCCTCTTTTCGCTGGCCTCCCCGCCGCCAACCACTTCACCGATGCGCGCGCCGGAATATGCCAAAAATTCAACCAAATTTGCACCGTCCTGGCTTTTTTCCTGATTGTCCTTTTTGCCGTCCGACTGCCGGATGGCGCTGATTAGCTGCTTAAACTGATCGAGGCTGGGAACCACAATCTGTTTGGAAATGATTTTCCGGCGTTTGATATGCTTGGCGGGATTGGAAAGAATCAGGCCGCGATTAAGGGCAAAATCAAACACCGCATTCAAAACGTCCAACTCGTGAACGAAAGTTTCGGAAGCCAGAACCGCCCCCCGTTCCTTGACCCAGCGGTCGCAGTTCTGCTCGGTGATGTTGCGGACTGGCAGATTCTTAAAATATGGGGCCAGACCCTTGATATACATTTCCCGACGTTTAACCGTGCCGGAGCTTGCCGCGTGCTGGTTCGTTTCCAGCCATAATTTCGCGGCCTGCGCGAAGTTCAATTTTGCGTCCTGGGAAATTTTCAAGCAGCCGATTTTTGCCCGCAAGTCATTCAACCGGCGGTCGGCCAGCTTTCGGTCTTTGGTCTTGAGCGAGCGGCGAAACTGCTTGCCTCCGCGCTTCAACAAGGCATAATATCCGTTCGATGATTCGAGCCGATACAGGTTCTCTGCGACTTTGTGAAAAGCTGGTTTTTCAACCGGCTTCGGTGTGTTTTTGCCCGTCATTTTCATGCAAAAACATAGCACAAAACCGCAGGGTGACAAGTATGGGTTACAAGTCAGGGGTTAAAGGCATGGTTGTTTCTTCCGAAGTAGTTAATAAACAATAGGATGGGTTGGTAGCTCAGTTGGTAGAGCAGTGCCCTTTTAAGGCATTGGTCCAGGGTTCGAGTCCCTGCCAACCCACCAGTTTATGCCCGGTGGCCGTTTCAGCGAATGACGCGCAGGCGTTCGCGTTGCACTGAAAACTTCACGGGCAACTTTCCCGCCAGCTCGCCATCCAGTTCAAATGAAGCCGCTGTGTCACCCGACAATTCAAAAGACGCCGCGCGGAAACGCCGCACCAGTTTCTCCGGCAATTTCCGCCGCGCGAGAAAGTCCGGCGCACAGCGCAGCAACGCGGGGAAATCTATGCGCGGCAAAACGCAAATATCCAGCATCCCGTCGCTCAAACCGGCTTGCGGAAAAATTTCAAACGGCCCGCCGTAAAATTTTCCGTTGCCAATCAAAACCAGATCGCCGGTGAAATTTTGGCCGGCGGGGCGGGTGTCCTCGCGAGCCGTGATTTGCGGTTTCGGCTCGCGCAGTGCCTTCAAACCGGCGATGACGTAGGCCAGCGGCCCGACTTTTTTCTTGTGCTGCCAGTCCACCAGTTCAATCGCCCGCGCGTCGAGGCCCGCGCCGGCGAGTTGGATGAAATAGCGAAGTTCGGTCCTGCCATTGTTGGAGAATTCCACGCGCGGCAGGTCAATTTTCGTTTCGCGGCCCCGGCGCAAAACCTCCCAGGCGCGTTCAAGCCGGAGCGGGATTTTGAGTTCGCGCGCAAAAACATTTACCGTCCCCAGCGGCAGCACGCCAAGCCGCACGCGCGCAAAACCGTCCGGCACGTCACCAAGACCGTTGAGCACCTCGTTAAGCGTGCCATCGCCGCCGGCGGCCGCAATCAAATCGTATCCTTCACCGACCGCCTCCGCCGCGAGCCGCCGCGCGTCGCCGGGCGCGGCGGTGGCCTTCAACGCGCATTGGGAGCCGATGGCGTCGAGCTGGCGGCGGAAATGCCGGGCCTTGTTGCCGCGGGCCGCCGGATTGAAGATGACGCAGATGCGCACGCGCCAGATGATTTCCGCCGCCAGCCGTTAGTCGAGCAGAAAGCAGCGCCTTGGCTTGCGCCTGCGGCGGATTTTTCCGAAACTGGCAGCGTGAACGACTTAAAGAACTGGAAAGTCCCCAAGTGGCCGTTTCTCCTTGGCGACGCGTTGTTGCTGGTGGCCGCGTATTTTTTGGTCCAGCAGGCGCCGCACCCGATTGGCCGGTGGGAAACCGTCACCGCCGCGGCGTGTGTCGCGCTTGGTGCAATTCTTGGCGCGATGCCCTTCATCCTGGATTACCGCGCGATTGTCAAAGTTATTGAAGCCGGCGCGCTCGGCTCGATTGCAGAAAAAATCCAGAACCTCGAAAAACTCGCCGCGCAAATCAACGCCGCCACGAACGAATGGACAAACGCGCAGACGCAGGCTGAAAAAACCGCCGTCGGCGCGAAGGAGATTTCCGACAAGATGACCGAGGAGGTCCGGCAGTTTTCCGAGTTCATGCAAAAAATAAACGATAGTGAAAAGGCTGCGCTCCGGCTGGAAATCGAAAAATTCCGGCGCGGCGAGTCCGAATGGCTGCAGGTGCTGGTGCGCATTCTCGACAACATCTTTATGTTGCACGCCGCCGCCACGCGCTCCGGCCAGCCGAAACTGGCGGAGCAAATCACACAATTTCAAAATGCCTGCCGCGATGCCGCGCGGCGCATCGGCCTCGCGCCGTTTAGCGCCGAGCCGGACGCACCGTTCAACGCCGAACGTCATCAAGCCGCCGGCATTGAGGGAAAACCATCCGCCGCCGCCGTTGTTGCTGAAACCGTTGGCGCGGGCTTCACTTTTCAAGGCCGCCTTTTGCGTCCCGCATTGGTGAGGCTGCGCCAAATGAGACCGCCCGGAGAAAATCCTGCTAGGGAAATCGAGACACCGGAACCTGCCGCGGACGAAAAAGCGCAGGACGAACTTTTGCTCCAGCCGCCGGATTAAATTTCCACGTCCACGGTTTTCCGGGCGTTGAGAAAATGCAGCCAGCCGCTGGTGACCGATCGCGAATAAATTTTTGCCAGCGCGCGCGCGTAAAGTTTCAATTGCGGTTCGTAGAGCTTGGTCTTTGCCGGCAATTCGTCCGCGCAAATCCGGTCCGTTTTGAAATCCACGAGCCAGATTTCCTCCGGCAGCAGCACGACCAGATCCGCGACGCCCTGCACGACGACAAATTCATTTTCCAGCCCGGCTTCCGCCTTCGCGCCGATGATTTCCGACAGTTCCATCGGGCTGAATTTTGCCGTGAACGGCAATTCCCGCCTCACCGAATGCGGCGGTTGAGCGCGGATTTTTTTGCCCGGCGGCGAATCCCAGAAATTCGCCAGCGCGTCCAAATCCAAAACCGCGCGTTCGTCCGCCGACAAAATGTTCTCCTTCTCCAACCGGTGGGCCTCCGTTTCGAGCGACGCAATGTCGCCCGCGTTTTCCAGCGCGAAGTGCTGGAGAAACTTGTGGTGCGCCGTTCCCGCTTCCGCCGCCGACAATTTAGGATTTCGGATTTCGGATTTCGGATTTTGTGCCGATGGGGCGGGCGTCCTCGCGAGCCGCTTCGCCGATTGCCAAAAAGTGAAAACGGGTTCCGCTTCCTCATCCAATTCCTCTGCTGCGCGCCTCAATTCCGTGACCGATGACTTGGCCTTGCGCCTCGCCGCCGCCGCAAATGGATATTCCCACCCCAAAATGTCACGGAGCTTTTTTGCCGTCGCGTCGTCGAGCGCGGGCGGGTCAATTTTTGTTTTCCGCCTCCCGCTTTCCGCTTTGCCGGCTAATTCCGCGTTTTCCACAATCCGCCAGCGCAAATCCGGCAATTCGCCTTCTGTCCCGCCTTGGACCTTGGACTTTGGATTTTGGACTTGATTCGCGAACCACAAACCGATCCAGTCCGCAAAACTTTTCGCGACGGCGATTTTTTGCAGAGTGATGGCCGCCGGTTCGTTCCAGGTTTCGCGCCACTTTTTTTCTGTGATGCCGCCGCTCAAAATCAATGTATCGCGGGCGCGGGTCATGGCGACGTAAAGCAGCCGCAACTCCTCGCCGCGCCGCTCGCGGCGCTGGCGGCGCTGCGCGAGCCAGTGCGGCAGGCTTGGGTAACGGGCGCCGGTTTGCGGCGGCTGAATGCGCGGACAAAGCCCGAATTGCCCGTCCAGAATGATTTCAGAGCGCAGGTCCTGCTCATTGAAAGTTTTTGCCAGATCGGCAACAACCACGACGGGAAATTCCAGCCCTTTGCTCTGGTGGATGCTCATCAGCCGGACGGCGTTTTCGTCCGCGACCGGCGCGACCTCCGGTTCGGCCCCGGCTTCGCGCTGCGCCTCGATGAATTTCAAAAAACGGAACAGCCCCTGCCGCTGGAACTGGTCGAACCGCTGCGCCAGATTGAGAAATTGTTCAACGTTCGCCCGCCGTTGCGCGCCGCGCGGACGCGATTGCAGCCAGTCGGCGTAATACGTTTCTGCCAGCACCTCCTCAAGGCATTGCGACAACGAAACCTGCCGCACCAGTTTCCGCCAGCGGGCAAACTGTTTGAGAAATTTACTTATCTTGTATTTGGTTTCCGCGCTCAACGCTCCACATTCCGCGCTGTGATTGAGCGCCGTCCAAAAATGTTTATCTTTCGACGTAAGTCGAATCTCCGCCAGTTCGTCAAGCGAACAGCCGACGAGTGGCGAACGCAAAACCGCGATGCCCGGAACGTCCTGCAACGGATTGTCGAGCAATTGCAACAGGCTCAACAAATCCAGAACCTCGCTGGTGTCGTAAAATCCGCCGCGCGCGACCGACAGCTTCACGCCGTCGCGCTCGAATTCCTTCGCGAAAATTTCCGCCTTGCCCGATGGCGAGCGCAGCAGCACCGCCATGTCACGCCATTCGACCGCGCGAAAAATCTTCTTTTCGTCGTCCCAAATTTCGTGAGGCTCGGCGACAAGTTCCTTCAATCGCCGGGCGACCAAACGCGCTTCTTTTTCCGCTTCGCCGAGGTCGGCCAGTTCGTCATCAGCCGCCTCGGCGTCGCGACCGGGCTTGAGCCACAGCAGCAATTCCGCGCGCGGCATCTTGTCCTTTTCCGCGCTGAACGCCTTGCGCTTCTCCGGCAGGCCGAATTTTAATTTTGCCTCGTCGTCGTAATCCACGCCGCCGATTTCTTCGCGCATGAGCGGCTCGAAAAGCGAATTAACGAAATTCAAAAGCGACTCGCGGCTGCGGAAATTGTCAGCGAGCGGAATCGTCTGGCCTTTCTTGCCATGCCAGCTTTTGGCATAATCACGAAAGATTTTTGGGTCGGCGAGGCGGAAACGGTAAATGCTCTGTTTCACGTCGCCGACCAGAAAGCGGTTTGACTCCGCGCCGTCGCGGCTCAAGGCTTGGATGATTTTGTCCTGCGCGGCGTTGATGTCCTGGTATTCGTCCACGAAAACGAAGCGCAGTTTTTCGCGCCAGCGTTCCGCCACCGGCGTTGGTTTGTCCGCCGCAAAATCCCAGAGCAGCTTCAGCGCGAACTGTTCCAAATCGTGAAAATCCAGAACGCCGTCGTTGCGTTTGCGCGCGGCGAAGCGCACGGCAAAGTTTTGCGCCAGCCGCAACAACGCCTTCATCCGGCCCCGAACCCAGTTCCAATCCTCCAGCAGCGGGTCGCTGCCATCTTTGACCGTCGCAATCGAAGCCAGAAATTCTGCGTCATCAAACAATTCCTCAAGCGGCTTGCGAAGAGCGCCTTTTCGCTTCGCCGGCCAGTTGCCGTCGGTGGAAACGGTCTGCTCCAAAACTTCCGCCGCCGGTTCGCGGGAAAACTTGCTTTGCAGACGCTGAAAAATTCGCAGCAATTCGACGGCCTTCTCGTTGCCGGCTTTGTGACTTTCCAAGACCGGCAACCACTCGTCGCGCCAATCTGCAATCGCCGTGAGCAGCCACTTTTGCCAGTCTGCGGGTTCGGAGGCGGAGAATATTTCGATTTGTCCCGCGATCCAGCCTTCGACATCGGGCCGCGTCTGCGCGTAATGGTGTAGGTGCAAAACGAGCGAACGGATCTTTTCATCGCGCGCGCCGCCGTAGGTTTGAATCAGTTTTTGAACCGACGCGGCAGATTCGTCCCGGCCTTCGTATTGCTCCTGCAACCCCTCATCGAGCGTCTCGTCGGCCAGCAGGCGCGCTTCGCCCTCGTCCAGCACGGCGGGTTGCGGGTCGAGGCCCAACTCGTAAAAATTTTCGCGAACGAGCTTGAAACAAAAACCGTGCAGCGTGCCGATGTGCGCGATGTCAATCCCCGCCATTTCCTGCTGCCAGTGTTCGTTGTCGGGGTGTGCGGCAATTTTCTCCTCCAAACCTTTGCGAAGACGTTGGCGCATTTCTGCTGCGGCAGCCTCGGTGAAGGTAACAATGAGCAATTTTTCAATCTTTAGAGATTTGTCAGAAATGTCCCAGTCGCGCTCAAGGCAATCAAGACAGCGTTCGACGAGCGTGTGCGTCTTGCCGGTGCCCGCGCCAGCCATGACCAGCACATTGCCGCGCGCCTCCACGGCTTTCCGCTGCGATGGCGTCAGTCGCGAATCATTTTTTTCAACGGGCGGTTCCATTGCTTGCGCCAGTCTAAAGTCCGAAGCCCAAAGTCCAAAGTCCAAAGTCCGGCGCGAATGATGACTTTCGGCTTTGGAATTTGAATTGTTTTGGCTAATCTTCACACATGTCAGAAAGTTTCCGGCTTAAAGACCAGCCCGTCAGCGAACGTCCGCGCGAGCGGCTCGTGGCGCGCGGACCGGATGCGCTGACGCACGCGGAGCTGATCGCCATCCTGCTGCGCACGGGCCTGCGCGGCGCGAACGTGGTGCAGGTGGCGCAGAATGTCTTGAAGAAATACGACCACTCGCTGAACGCGCTGGCGCTGGCGACGGTGGATGAATTGCGGCTGGTGAACGGCATCGGGCGCGACAAGGCGGCGACGCTGGTGGCGGCGTTCGCGCTGGCGCGGCGCATGGAGCAGGAGCGGCGCGGGGAATCGCCGGTGCTGGACAACCCGGCGACGGTCGTGAGCTTCATGCGCGAGACGAACCGGCTGTTAAACGTGGAGTCGTTTCAAGTGTTGCTGCTGAATGTGCGGAAAAAATTGATTCGCGCGGAGGAGATTTCGCACGGCTTGCTCGACACGATCCTGGTGCATCCGCGCGAGGTTTTCCGCGCGGCGATTGTGGCAAACGCGGCGGGCCTCGTGCTGGTCCACAATCATCCGAGTGGCGACCCGACGCCGAGCGAGGCGGACATCAAGGTGACGCGGGATTTAATCCGAGCCGGGCAGCTTTTGAAGATTGACGTGCTGGATCACGTCATCATCGGCCGTGCGACGCCCGAACGGCAGAAGGATTTCGTCTCACTGCGGGAGCTGGGTTATTTTTACGCGTGAACCTGCTTATTTCCCCATCTGCCCACGCGTCACGCCGAGCTGGTTGAACAATTTCAATTCGCGCCAGAGTTGCGTGCCGGAAATTTCACCGCGCAATAGCTGGCGGTATTGCGAAATCGTCTGCACGACCTGTTCAGGCGTTTCGTTGAGAAATTCCACGCGGAAATGCCGCACGCCGAGTTCGATCATCCGCGAAACATACTCCGCGCCGGTCTGTGCCTGCGAATTGAACACGGTGTTCCGGCAGCCGACATCCGCCTTGAGAGGATGCTCCGCGCCGACGCGGTCACGCAGCTTCACGTCGTGCTGGTCGCAAGGCCGTCCGCAGTCACGAAAGTCCTTGCCGTTGGAGAGAAACGCGCAGAAGACGCAATGCTCCATGTGAAACATCGGCATGTGCTGGTGAATCGTCACCTCGAACCATTCCGGCGGCGCGGCGCGCAGCAACGCCTCAAGCTGCTGGACATTCAAATCATAGCTCGCCGTCACGCGCTCCAGGCCGAATCGGTTTTTGAAATAACCCGCCGAAATCCGGTTGGCGATGTTCAGCGAGTAATCGCCCACGCGCCGATCCTTGGCGAAAAATTTCAAGTGATCGTAATTGCGGACGAGATAGCCGTCGGCATTGCAGGAGCGGACTTGTTCGAGCGTCCATTCCTCGCCCATTTTGAAAATGCGCGGCGGCGCGACAAATATTTCCGGTTTCCGATTTCCGATTTCCGATTTGCAGCCGTGCGCGGTGTGGAAAATCGTCACTGCCTCACGGTATCTCTTCGGGTCTTCAAATTCGCAGTAAATCGTCTCCACGCTACATTTCAGCGCGGCTTCGAGTTGCGGGAGATTGCGAACCAAAACAATCAGTTCGAAATTCTCACCGCCGAGGCGCGGAGACGCAGAGACTTTGGAGACCAAACCTTCACTCTGCGTCTCTGCGTCTCTGCGGTGATTCAAAGTCCACCGTTTCGGTTGCGCGCGGAGTTTTTCCAATTCAATGACGATTTCGCGGCGCAGACGATTCAACTCGCTGACCGGCAGCAACACTTCGCCAGCCAGAAAATTTTTTAGTTCGCCGAGTCGGAACGGCGTGCCGCCGAGCCGGCCGAGCTGTTCACGCAATTTTCCCTTCGAGAGCGGCAGTTTTTCAGCTTTCGCCAGCGGCATTGTGGATTCGACTTTGGCCACGTTGCCAAATTCATCGTGGGCGATGAGCGTGAGCGGTTTGCCGGGAAGACCGTGGACTTCAATTTCGATGGGCCGCTGAAATTTCGGCGCGTCGCCCGCGAAACTCTGGCGCAAACGCTTGTCGAGTTCGGGATCGTTCGTCTTCCAGATTTTGTCGCCGATGTGGACGCGCAAAAATTCCACGTCACCGTAACCGAAGCGCAATTCGGTCAGTTGCTGGCCGGGAATTTTAAAACGCGGCTCCTGCACTTCGTAAATGCGGCCACCCTCCTCCTTTTCGTCCGGCCTGCCGGCGTCAAAAACAACGCCATCACCAAGTTTGACGGGAGCGGACAGATTGATGATAACACCGTCGCGGACAATTTTTTTCACCTCACCGAGATAAACACCGCGCTTCTTGCCAAACCGCGCGTGGACTAATTTTTGGTTGTCAGTGCCGCCGAACCAACCGGTGAACAAACCGCGCGAAAAGGACATCTCCATGTCGTATTTACGATTTACGATATCAGATTTACGAGCGGTTGGGTTTGCGGCCCGTAAATCGTCCAGTGCCTGCCGGTAGACTTTCGTGATGTTTGCCACATATTCCGGCGCTTTCAGCCGGCCTTCGATTTTCAGCGACGCGACGCCGGCGCGAATCAAGTCCGGCAGCACTTCCAAGCCGGACAAATCCTGTGGACTCAATAAATATCGTTTGTCTCCGAGCGGAACCTGCTGGCCGTCAGAAATCAAATCGTAAGGCATCCGGCAGGCCTGCGCGCATTCGCCACGATTGGCCGAGCGGCCGCCGAGCGATTCGCTGGTCAGGCACTGGCCGGAATAGGCGACACAGAGAGCGCCGTGGACGAAAACTTCCAGAGGAAGCGCGGCTCGCGGGGACGCTCGCCCCACCGTGTTGATCTTCTCAATTTCCGCAATCGAACACTCGCGCGCGAGCACAACCAGGTCACAGCCGAGTTCGCGGGCGAATTCAATTCCCGCCGCGCTGGTGATGGTCATTTGCGCCGAGGCGTGAATCGGGAAATCCGGCGACAATTCGCGGATGAGCCGGCAAATGCCGGCGTCCTGAACAATCACCGCGTCCACTCCGGCGGAAATCATCGTGCGCAGATACTTTTCGGCTTCGGCAAGTTCGTTTTCAAAAACGAGCGTGTTCAGCGTGATGTAGCCGCGCACGCCGCGCCGGTGCAGGAATTCCATCAGCTTCGGCAAATCCGCCTCGGTGAAATTCTGCGCACGCATCCGGGCGTTGAACTTGTCGAGGCCGAAATAAATCGCGTCCGCGCCGTTTTCAACGGCGGCTTTGATGCAGTCCCAGTCGCCGGCAGGCGCAAGCAACTCCGGCAATTGCGGATTGCACCCGTCTTCACTTCGCTCCGACGCGGCACCGATTGCGGATGCCGGAATTGCTTCAGTTGTTGGCGCACGACTCATTTCCGATTCAATTTAACCAAGAAGATGCGAAGGAACAAAGAATCTTCGCGCCGGGAAAATTCAGTTTTCATCCGCGCCAAACTGTGTGAATCTATGGAGGAAATGATTCATCCGACGGCCATCATTCATCCGACGGCGAAACTGGACGCGACGGTTCAAGTCGGGCCGTTCGCCGTGATTGACGCCGGTGTCGAGTTGGGCGCGAATTGCATCGTCGGACCGCATGTTTATCTGTCGGGAGAAACCAAGATTGGCGCCGGCAACCGGTTCCACGCCGGCTGCGTCATCGGCGACGCGCCGCAGGATTTGAAATACAAAGGCGAGCTGACGCGGCTGCGCATCGGCGACAGTAATGTTTTCCGCGAACACGTCACGATTCACCGTTCGACCAAGCCGGACACGGAAACCGTCATAGGCTCGCACAATTTTTTCATGGCCAATTCGCACGTGGCGCATAATTGCGTCCTCGGCAACCACATGATTCTGGCCAACGGCGCGCTGCTTGGTGGGCACGCGGTGGTGCAGGACCGCGCGTTCATTTCCGGCAACTGTCTGGTGCACCAGTTCACACGCGTCGGCACGCTGGCGCTGATGCAGGGCGGCGCGGCCATCAGTCAGGATTTGCCGCCGTTCACCATCGCGCAGCGCGACAATGAAATCTGCGGGTTGAACGCTGTCGGCCTGCGGCGCGCTGGTTTCACGGGGGAACAGCGGCTGGAATTGAAGCGGCTTTATCATCTGCTGTTCCGCAGCGGAAAGAATCTGCGCGTGGCACTGGCGGCAGCACGGAAAGATTTCAACAGTGCGTCGGCGAAAATTTTTCTAGATTTCATTGCCGAAGCGAAACGCGGCGTATGCGCGGACACCGGTCGCGCGGCACCGGAAAACGACGAATAGAAAGGCGTGCCATGTATAAAATCATCGGAGCGGACGGCAAGGAATACGGTTCCATCACCATCGAAAAGCTGAAGCAGTGGCTCAACGAGAACCGGGTGAATCGCCAGACATCCGTCAAGGCCGATGGCGACGCGGATTGGAAGCCGCTCGATTCCCTGCCCGAATTGGCGGGCGCGTTCACGCCGCCGCCCATTTCTCCGGCAACACCGGCTTCGGGCAACAGCGGCCTCAATGTTTTGATTCCGTATAAAAATCCCCGGGCGCTGGTCGCGTATTATCTCGGCGTGTTCGCCGTGATTCCGTTCATCGGAATTTTGCTTGGCCTCACGGCCCTTGTGCTGGGCATCCTGGGACTGCGCTATCGTCGGCGGAATCCAGCGGCGGGCGGAGTCATTCACGCATGGATTGGAATCGTGGCGGGCGGCCTTTTCGGATTCGGGTGGCTCGCACTGACTATTGCCATTATTATTGCAGCGAGTGCACACCATCGTTAATTGCACGCCATGTATAAAATCATCGGAACAGACGGGCGAGAATACGGACCCATCACCGCCGCGCAAATCCGGCAGTGGATTATCGAAGGACGCATCGAGCGCCAGACGCCGGTGTTCGTGGATGGCGCGAAGGACTGGAATTTTGTCGGCCTTCTGCCGGAGTTCGCGAATTGCTTCACGCCAACGACTCCGCCAATCGTCCTGCCGCGCACCGGGCCGAGCCGCGTGAATTCATCGGCCATGACCGGGCTGGTCTGCGGCATTTTGTCGTGGGTGTTTTTCTGCTGCTGCGGGGGATTCCCCTTCAATCTGCTCGGCCTGGTCTTTTCGCTCATCGGATTGTCGCAAATCAACCGGCATCCTGAACTTTACGAAGGACGCGGCCAGGCGATTGCCGGGCTGGCCCTCTCGATTTCAAGCCTTCTCCTAATCCTCTTTGGTTTGATGTGGAGTCTGGCGACGGGCAACTTCCATGTCTCGATGAATGGCAGGCCATTCTAAAGCAAAATCATGCGTGCCAAATCACAACCCGTGCCCCCGAAGATTTCTTCGCCGCCTTCGCTGGCGGCGTTCACGGTGATTATGCTGGGCGCGGCGGTCATTGGCGCGGGTGCGGTGGTATTTTTCTTCAACCCAAGCACGCACGGATTTTATCCCATCTGCCTGTTTCACCAGATTACTGGCTTGAACTGCCCGGGTTGCGGCGGGACTCGCTCTTTTTATGCCCTGTTGCACGGAAATTTACCGCTCGCGCTGAAGGATAACGCGCTGTTTGTGCTCCTGATTCCCGCCTTCGCATTACGCGGCGCGTGGTTTGCAACAAAGCAAATTCAGCGCCGCCCGACCGCGCAATTTTTGCCCGCGAAATTCTTGTGGCTGCTGCTCGTTGTTGCCGTGATTTTCACGGTGTTGCGCAATCTGCCGGCGTTCGCCTGTCTCTCGCCGTGATAATGGAGGAGCTTTTTCGCTTTTGCCGGGGCGTCTGGTGGTGTTCAATCCCAGCATGAGTCAGACACATCCATTGACAACGACGACGTTTGATCTGCCCGGTTATCGCGTGACCAAATCCTTTGGCGTGGTTCGCGGCATCATGGTGCGGTCACGCTCGGTCATCGGCAACGTGGGTGCCAGCATTCAGGCAATCTTCGGCGGGAACATCTCGCTTTACACCAACCTTTGCGAGCGCGCCCGTGAAGACACGTTCAACCTCATGCTCACCCACGCCGGCCAGCTCGGCGCGAACGCCGTCATCGGCGTGCGCTACGACGCCACGGAAATCGCGCCGGGCATCACCGAGGTGCTGTGTTACGGCACGGCGGTTTTCGTGGAGGCTGAAAGCCGTTGAAATGTGAACCTTTCAAGTCGGCCTGAATCATGAAGGCATTGAGTGCCGATACTTTGCTTGCGCGGCTTCTGGGCAAACTGGCGGCGGCGGTGTGCCGCCATCCCTGCTGGTTTGTCTATCCGCAAGTGGCGCTGGTGCTGGCGAGCATCGCGGTCACCGTCGGGTTCCTGAAATTTGATATGAATCAGGACGATCTCGTCGGTCCAAACCTGAAGTATCACCGGAATTTTCTCGCGTTGCAACAGGAGTTCCCGCAACAGGGCAACGACCTCGTCGTGGTCGTGGAAAGCGAGGACATGGAGAAGAACCGCCAGTTCATCGAGCGTCTCGCGGTGAAAATGGCGCCGGAGACCAAACTGTTTCAGGACATTTTTTACCAGCACGACCTGGCGATGATGGGAACAAAGGCGTTGTTTTTTGTCCCGACGAACGATCTGGCCATGATTCAAACGACGCTCCAGGACGATTTGCCGTTCATCAATCAGTTCACGCAGACGACGAATCTCGTCTCATTTTTTGACCAGATCAACACGGCGTTCCGCACCGCGCCGCGCGAGACGAACGCGCAGACCGAATCGCTGGTGCAGGCGCTGCCGGTGTTGACGCGCATCCTGACACAGGCGAACGCCGCCCTGCAAATGCCTGGCTCGCCGCCATCGCCGGGAGTCGCGTCGCTGTTCGTCGGGGGAGACGCGTCCGACATCTACATCACCTTGAATCAGGGCCGGATTTTTCTGCTCACAACGCACGCACCCAGCGACGAGCTCACCGGCGACGCCATCAATCACCTCCGCCGGTTAATTCAACAGACCAAGAACGAAGTGCCGGGCGTCAACGTCGGGTTGACCGGCCAGCCGGTGCTGGATTACGACCAGATGATGCAGTCGGAAAAGGACATCGCGCTGGCCAGCGTCGTCTCGCTGTTTTTGTGCGCGTTGATTTTCATTTACGGTTACAACGAGACGGGCCGGCCGGTGAAGGCGACGATTTGTCTGCTCGTCGGCATGGCTTACACGCTGGGATTCGCAACGCTGACCATCGGGCATTTAAACGTGCTGACCATCACCTTCGTGCCCATGCTCATCGGGCTGGCGATTGATTACGGCGTGCATCTGATCACGCGCTACGAAGAGGAATTGCGCCATGGCAGGACGCAGGAGGAGGCGCTGACCAAAGCGATGGTTTTCACCGGCCAGGGGATTTTCACCGGCTCGCTGACGACGGCGGGGGCGTTCATCGCCATGGCCTTCACAAATTTCAAGGGCATCCAGGAAATGGGCATCATTTGCGGCGGCGGGCTGCTGCTCTGTCTCATCCCAATGATGACGCTGCTGCCGGTGCTGCTGCTGCGCGGCAGGCAGAACGTGATTGACCGCAGTCACAAGGAAGACGAGACCCGCGCCCGCATCGAAAACATCTGGCTGCAAAGGCCCGTGCTGGTGACGGGTATCGTCGTCGCGCTCTGTGCCGTGGCCGCTTTCGAAGCGCACAAGGTCTATTTCGATTACAACCTGATTGAATTGCAAAGCCGCGGTCTGCAGTCGGCCGTGTTCGCCCAAAAACTGACTCATGCGGACAAATCAACGCTGGCCGGTGCAATCGTGGCCACGAACCTGGACCAGGCCATCGGGCTGGAAGAAAAGCTGAAAGCCCTGCCGACGGTGGCCGACGTGGAACCGCCGGCGGACATGCTGGAGGATTTCATCGAGCAGAACCAAATCCAAAAATTGGGGTTGATCCGGGGAATCAAGGAGGAGGTCGCGCCGCTGGAATTCAGCCCGCCGGACTTGCAGCCCGTAAACATTGATGAATTCAGCCTGACTCTCTTTGGCACGCTCGGCTACGCGGGTATGGCTTTAGATGATACAAATGTGCAAAGCGATCCGGTTATGACAAAACAGTTCATTGCCATGCAGCAAGCCATCCAAAATCTGCGAAAGACCATGCTGGCCGGTGACACCAACGACGTGGCCGCGCATGCGGTCAAGCTGGCGATATTTCAACAGGCGTTGTTCAATGACGTGCGGGAAACGTTTCAGTCCATCCAAAATCAAGACGTGAGCGCGCCGTTGCAAGTGAATAACCTGCCTTCCGCCTTGCGCAACCAGTTCGCAGGCGCAACCGGACAATTTCTTCTTCAGGTTTTCCCAAAAGAAGACGTATGGCAGCGCACCAATCAGGAAAATTTTGTCACCGACCTGCGCACGGTGGATCCAAACGCCACCGGCACGCCCGTGCAGTTTTATGAATATGAAACGCTGATGAGGGACAGCTACATTCAGGCGGCCTGGTATTCGCTCATCGCAATCGCCATCATGGTTCTCATCCACTTCCGCAGCCCGGTCGCGATGATTTTATCCTTGTTACCGGTCGGCATTGGCACACTTTGGTTGGCGGGGTTGATGGGTTGGTTCGGCATTCCGTTCAACCTGGCAAACATCATGACGCTGCCGCTGGTCATCGGCATCGGCGTCACCAACGGCGTCCAGATTCTCAACCGATACGCCGAGGAAAAAACGCCGAACATTCTGGCGCGCAGCACCGGCAAGGCCGTGCTCGTCTCCGGGTTGACGGCCATCGCCGGTTTCGGCAGTCTGATTCTCGCCAAGCATCAGGGCATCCACAGTTTGGGCTGTGTAATGGCCGTGGGAATAATGACATGCATGATTGCGGGCTTAACTTTTCTGCCGGCTTTGTTGAATTTACTGGGCCGGTGGCATCCTTTAATAAAACAACCCAGTGTCGGCAAAACATCGCCGACACCGGGTCAGGAGGAACCGAGGTGAAAACCTCAATTGTCCGCAAAACATAACGAAAATCGGGTGAAAGTCAACACGAATGTTAATACAATGTTAAACTGAATTCAAATCAGCCAAAAATGACACAATTTGCATTTCAATAACGATAACGTAAAATTTGATTTTAATTTACTTATATCCTGTTTTCCACATGAGAGACACAATTTCGCAGCGGATATTGCTAGGTTTGCGAATTTGCGGTCTTGGACTCACTTTGGGTTTTGGTTATTCGGCCTTTGCCGATGACGGCGTTCACGCCGGCTTCTTTTTTGACGAATTCCCGTTAACGCTGGATACAGGACACCGCACGGAGGCCGTCGGACCGCTTTTTTATGACCAGCAAAAAAATTCGGAAAAGACATGGGCGGTTCCGCCATTGTTTTCACACGATACCAATCCAGACGTTGAATCGCGGGAAGATGATTGGATTTATCCGCTTCTGACCTACGAACGATACGGAACGGAGTATCGCTGGCAGTTCATCCAGTTGTTGAGTTTTTTCGGCGGCCAGCAACAAAGTGGTTTCGAGAAGAAGCAGTTCACCATTTTCCCAATTTATTTCCAGCAGCGTTCGCCGGACACGAATGAGAATTACACCGCGCTTTTCCCGTTTTACGGCCATCTCAAGGACCGGTTGATGAGGGACGAAATTTTCTTCGTGATGTTTCCGATTTACAGCGAGACACGGAAGCGCGACATCGTTACTGACAATTATCTTTATCCGTTTTTCGATTTGCGGCGCGGCGACGGTTTGCACGGCTGGCAAGTCTGGCCGTTCGCCGGCGTGGAACACAAGGACGTGACGACCGTGACGAACGGTTTCGGCGACGTTGAAACCGTCGCCGGGCACGACCAGTTTTTCGCGCTATGGCCGGTCCACTTTTGGCAGAACAACAACATTGGCACCGATGACCCCGAAAAATTCCGGGCCGACCTGCCGTTTTACAGCACGCTCCGCTCGCCCCAATGTGATTCGACCACCGTGATCTGGCCGTTTTTCAGCTGGATTGACGAGCGCGAGAAAAAGTATCACGAATGGCAGGCGCCATGGCCGTTTGTGATATTCGCGCGTGGTGAAGGCAAGACCACCTCGCGCGTATTCCCGCTGTTCAACCAGTCGCACAACGACACCGTGGAGGACGATTCGTATCTCTGGCCGCTCTACCGGCACAAAGAAGTGCATGCAGACCCGCTGGAACTAACGCGCGATAACGTCCTGATTTATCTTTATTCAGCGGTGACTGAAAAAAACACCCAGACCGGCGCGGAGAAAAAGCGCTTGGATATGTGGCCATTTTTCACATGGCACCGCGATTTTGATGGCAATGAGCGCCTGCAAATCCTGGCGCCCGTGGAACCCGCGATGCCGGACAACCGCGGCGTCGAGCGCAACTGGTCGCCGCTCTGGTCAGTTTGGCGCTGGGAGCACAATGCCAAAACCGGGGCCGCCAGCCAGTCGCTGCTGTGGAATCTTTACCGCTGCGACACCGTGCCCGGCGCAAAAAAATGCTCGCTCCTGTTCGGTCTTTTCCAGTATCAATCTGATGGAGAAAACAAACGGCTCCGCCTGTTTTACATTCCAGTGCTGAAAACCCGCCAGCCGGCAGGCCAGTCCGCAAAATGAAACGGTGCGCAAATTATGTTTGAGAACATCGGCGAAATAGTCCTGCTGTTTTGGCGGACGCTGCTGGTATTGCCGCTCGCATGGCGGCAGCGGCAGAAGGTTTTCGACCAGTTTTTTGAAATCGGCAACGCAAGCCTGCTGATGGTCTGCGTGCTGTCGTTTTTCATCGGCGCGGTCATCGCGTTGCAAACGGGGCCGGTGCTCGTGGAGCGCAGCCTGTCCAGCGCCGTCGGTGGTGTGGTTGGCATCGCCATCGCCAAGGAACTCGCGCCGGTGATGATGGCCATTCTCATCGCGGGCCGCATCGGCTCGGCGATGGCGGCGGAAATCGGCTCAATGCGCGTGTATCAGGAAATTGACGCGTTGCGCACGATGAACATCAACCCGGTTCAATACCTCGTGCTGCCGCGGGTGGTCGCCATCGCCATCGCGCTGCCGATGCTGGTGGTTTTTGCCATTCTCGTCGGCTGGTTCGGCGGCGCGGTTGTCGCGGAGGCGAACAACCACATCGGCATTCCGATCCAGGCGTTTTTTTCCGATCTGCGCGACATTGTGAAGCCCAGGGACGTGGCCAACGGCGTCTTCAAGAGCTTCTGTTTCGCGCTTATCATTGGCGTCGTCTCTTGTCATCAAGGGTTGGTGACCATCGGCGGGCCGCGCGGCATCGGTCGTTCGGTGACAAAGGCCGTCGTGAACTCCATTGTGCTGATTGTGATTTTCGACTACCTGCTCACTCGCATTCTTTTGAAATGAACAGCCCGGCCAACAACCATTCCGGCGTCAGCCTGCAGGTGCGCGGGCTGCGCAAGAGCTTTGACGGCCAGGAGGTGCTCAAGGGCATTGATTTTGAGGTCCAGCCCGGCGAAATTTTTGTCATCATGGGACCCAGCGGCAGCGGCAAGAGCGTTTTGCTCAGACATCTCATCGGCCTCGAACCTCCCGACGCCGGCGAAATCCTCATCAACGGTGAATCCATCGAATCGCCCGAAATCGGGGACAAATACCGGCTGGCTATGGTCTTCCAGTCCGGCGCGCTGCTCAACTCGCTTACCGTCGGTGAAAACGTCGGGCTTTATTTGGCCGAGCACCGGCTCAAACCGCCGGAGGAAATCGCGCGCATTGTGGCGGAAAAACTCGAGGACGTCGGGCTGAAGGGCACGGAGGACAAAATGCCCAGCGACCTTTCCGGCGGCATGAGAAAGCGCGTCGCCATCGCCCGCGCGCTGGTCATCGAACCGCAGTTGATTCTTTACGACGAACCGACGAGCGAGTTGGATCCGCTTTCCGCCGTCGTCATCGGCGAGGAGATTTTGGAAATGAACAGGCGCATCCACGTCACGACGCTCGTCGTGTCGCATGACCGCGCCATGGCGTTTGGCATCGCCGACCGCATCGCCGTCATCAACGACGGACGCATCCTCACGATTGGCACGCCCGACCAGGTGAAGCGATTCAACGACCCGCTGGTCCAGAAATTTTTGAACGCAGACTTCAAACACGAAACGAAACAAAGCCTATGAAAAATTCACTCGAAACCCGGCTCGGCATATTTGTGGTCCTAGTGGTCCTCGCCGCCTGGGCCATCATGGAAACCCTCGGAGGAATGGAGATGCTGCACGGCGGCTACCACGTCAACGCCCTGTTCAACAGTGCGCAGGATTTGAAGGTCGGTGACAATGTCAAAATGGCCGGCGTGGAAATCGGGCGAGTCGAAAAAATCGAACTCGCCGACGGGAAGGTCAAGGTCACGATGAAACTTCACCCCGACGCGGTGGTGAAAACCGACAGCGAGGCCGTCATCAAGTTCACCGGCCTGATGGGGCAGAATTTTGTCTCGATCAGTTTTGGTTCGTCCGACGCGCCCGCGGCGGTGGATGGCGCGGTGCTGCAGACCGAAGAACAGCCCGATCTCAACGCGGTCATGGCCAAACTGAATGACGCCGCCGATGGCATCAAACGGTTTGGCGATGCCTTTTCGGGCGACAAAATCAGCAATTTGATCGGTCCGCTGGTTGATTTCGTCAAGCAAAACAGCGGCACTATCAGCGGCGCGATTTCCAACATTGACAACATCACCGGCCAGATCGCCAGCGGGCAGGGCACCGTGGGCAAACTGATTTATGACCAGTCCTTTTACGATTCGGCAATGGGCACGGTCTCAAATCTACAAGGCACGGTCGCCTCGGTGCAGATGGTTGTCAGCGGCATCACCAACGGGCAAGGCACCATCGGCAAACTGGTGACGGATGACACGCTTTACAACGCCACAACCGCCTCGATGACCAACCTCAACCAGATTTTGCTGCGGATCAACCAGGGCCAGGGCACCATCGGCAAACTTGTCAACGACCAGGAATTTTACAAAAACGCCAAGCTTACGTTGCAGAAGGTGGACAAAGCCGCGGACGGGCTGGAAGACCAGGGACCATTGAGCGTCATCGGCATCATGGCGAACCAATTTGGATTGTAGGCCTGGCGAATGTTCAGCGGCATTGCAGCGCCGCCGCGCTTGGCTTATTAAATCAAGCCAGTCCCAGATTTTTCAAAACCTGGACGGTGGAGTGCGATTTGTTCAGCGTGTAAAAATGCAGCCCCGGCACGCCGGCGCGCAGCAATTCCTTGCACTGCCTCGTGGCGTATTCGATGCCGAATTCCGCGGCGGCCTCGTCGCTGGTTCCCAATTCATGCAGTTTCGCGCGCAGCGGCGGCGGGATTTTCGCGCCGCATGTTTGGGTGAACTTGATGATGCCCGGCGCGCTCAAAATCGGGACGACGCCCGGCACGAGCGGCACGCCCACGCCGAGCTTGCCGGCGACGAAATCCCGAAATTCGAAATAGTCGGTGTTGTCGAAAAATAATTGTGTGATCACAAAATCCGCGCCGGCGTCCACCTTTTCCTTCAAGTGCCGCCAGTCGGCGTGTTTGCCTTCCTTGCAGGCGACGTGGCCTTCCGGAAAACCGGCGACGCCCGCGGAGAAATCGCCCGATTCGCGGATGAATTTGACAAGCTGCGAGGCGAATTCAAAGCCGCCGGATGTTGGCAGGAATTCGCCGCCGCCGGGCGGATCGCCGCGCAGGGCGAGGATGTTCTTGCAGCCAAGCGAGCGGATTTTTTAGAGCAAAACACACACCTCGTCGCGCGTGTGGTTGACGCAGGTGAGATGGGCCAGCGCGGTCAGCCCGTGCCGCCGCTGGATGCAATCCACGATTTTCAGCGTTTTGTCGCGCGTGGCGCCGCCGGCGCCGTAGGTGACGGAGCAAAAATCCGGACGGGCTTCCATCAGCGCGGGAATGTGCCTTTCCAAAAGGTTGCGGTCGCCCTCGCCGGTCTTGGGCGGGAAAAATTCAAAGGAGACGACCGGCTGCCGCGCCGCCCGTTTTGCCGCGTAAATGTCGCGAATGAATTGCATCTGGACGGCGGATTATTGGCGGAAGCGCGCGCGAAGCCAAGTTTTGTTGTAGGAGCCGAGGTAACGAGGCTCAAATTGATTTTGCCAAAGCTCTCAAGAATGAGCCTCCTCACGTCGGCTCCTACGAAGCTTTGAGACAAAAAGCCCCTTCCGGCTTGGCCGGAAGGGGCGTGAAGTTCTAAATTAAATTAAAACTGATAGATCAGGTTAAGCGCGAACATGATGCTATCGGATTTGTCTGATTCAGAGCTATAACCAGTATACGTCGACTCACCCGAAGTGTAAGCGTATGTAGTAGTCTCAGCACCAAACGGATGGTAGTGTTCGGAGTGATCCCAGCGGACTTCCACGCGGCTCAACACATTCGCCCACAGATTATACTGAAGAGTGGCTGTGAGTTCTTCGAGTGCAACGGTTCCGCCATACCCAATACCACCTATGCCCGCGCCATTGTCTGAAACATATTCAGCGCGAACATTGGCGCTCGCCTTATCATTGATTTGATAAGTGCCATAGAGTCCCGCGACCCATGTGCTGTAGCCGTTATGGTTGAGGTCAATGTAGTCAAACGCCGCGCCGCCTTTCAGGGCGCTGATTGGCGTCGGAAGTGTCATGCCCGCATACCAACTGGTCTTGGTGCCGTTACCATACATTCTGGAATCAACGGCATTGATGACGCCCCCGGTAAACGTGGCGCCTTTCATCCAGCCCGCGCTGTCCGGAGCGGTGAGCGATACCAATCCCATGTAGGTCTTTTGGGATTCATAAACGGGCGTGGCATTCAGGTCGAAGGCATCTGACCATGTATTGGCAATGCCGGCCGAAACCGAAATAATATCGTTGATTTTGTATGTCGCCAAGATGCCCGTGTGGGTCGTCGGCTCAATCGTATATCCGTAGGAACGGGTATAGTTCGGATTGGACGGATCGCTGGTGGATTCGTAACCGATGGGGGTATCAAACACGCCGACTTTCCAGTCAATGCCGCTATTGCCAATCGGGGTGCGCAGGGCGAGATAGGCTTGGCGCAACGCAACTCCTGGGTCGTAAGGCTGTGGGCCATATTCATGTCCACCGGACACATAACTGTTCAAGTAGCTCATCGGCACATCCGGGCCAGCCATCAACTCAAGGTGATAGCCAGCAGCCCACGGGGATTCGTCCTCCGGTTTGTCGAGGGCGATGTCAATGGCGTTCAGGCTGAAGCCGTCGTTTTTCGCGAAGCTATAGGGGGGAAGATTCGCAGTCCCACTAAACGGGCTGCTAGCCGTTCCCGGCCTCCATGTCGCGGCGGTGTCAACATAACCGCTCAAGGTTGTGCTGGAGAGCGCAGTTTGAATCTGGCTCATTTTTGTTTCGTCCGCGCGCGCCGCCGAAGCAAGACTGACCACTCCGACCGCCGCCAGACCCATTGTCCATTTATTAAACTTCATCTGGTTCCTCCGATGTTGTTTTGTTTATTGTTTGTTAATGTTTCTCTTGTTTCGCGCTCAACGCGCCTCAAGGCAAACCCTGTCTGCCCCGGCACCATGCGGTGCAATTGACAATGACAATAGGAAAATCGGGAGGGTTTGACAACATTTTTTTTTGCAAAACTTGGCATCGTAACATATTGATTACAAGCATGTTATAAAACGCCTCTTCTTCCGTCCGGTTTTGAGACAGGCCCCGGGCAATGACTGCGAGGCCTTTTGGCGGGATTTGACTTGAAGGAGAACGTGCGGAGCAAGGGGTTGGGATGTGTCTAAATTTTGTTCAATGGACACGCAACACCGCCGGCTGATGGTTCGTCCCATCTATCGGCATGGTAGAGGAAGCAGGCTGTCTGCTGAACCATAAATCGGCAATCCGCACGCGCACAGATTGCTGGTTTGCGCAGCGTGCGTTTGGCAGGATGCATCTTTTTTGGCAGCCGAAAGGCCGCGCTTGCATATCTGGCACATTTCTTGTTACATTTTGGCAAGGGTTATGCCAACATTCACTTATACTGCGCGCGAAACCGCCACCGGTCGCGAAATCCGCAACACCGTGGACGCCGCGAGCGAGCAGGCGGCCATCGCCGCGCTGCTCAACCGCAACCTGCTGGTGTTGTCCATCCAGGAACGGATTGGCAGGAAGGGCAAAACCAAGGGCGGCAAGGTTTCACTGGCCGATCTGGTGGTCTTCACGCGGCAGCTTGCGACGATGATTGACGCGGGCATCGCCATTGTGCAATCACTTCAGGCGCTCGCGGACCAGTCGCCGAACAAGGTCATGCGCGACGTCATCAAGGACATCTGCACGCGCGTCGAGAGCGGCGAGAGTTTTTCCGAGGCGCTACAGAAGCATCCGAAGGCGTTCAACCGGCTCTACGTCGCCATGGTGGCGGCGGGCGAGAAGGGCGGTTTGCTGGCGGAAATCATGGGACGCCTGGCCACCTATCTGGAAACGACCGACCGCCTCCGCAAAAAAGTCAGAACGGCCATGATGTATCCGACGGCGGTGACCACGGTGGCAATCTGCATCACGATCTTTTTGCTGGTGAAAGTGATTCCGGTCTTCAAGGACATTTACACCGGCTTCGGCGCAAAGTTGCCGGGCCCGACGCAGTTTTTGATTAATATCAGCGACATCCTGAGACATTGGCTGCTGCTGGTCGTCATTCTCGGCGCCGGGGCGGTCTACGGCTGGCTGCACTACATCAAGACCAAGAACGGCCGCGAGTTCTGGGACTCAAGGCGCATCAAGCTGCCCATCTTTGGCCCCATCGCGCACAAAATCTGCCTCGCCCGTTTCACCCGCACGCTGGCGTCGCTCGTCCGCAGCGGCGTGCCGATTCTGGACGTGCTGCAAATTGTCTCCCAAACCGTCGGCAACACGGTTTTGGAAAAGGCCGTCAAGACCGCTGCCACCGACATTGAGCGCGGCGAAGGCATTTCCCAGGCGCTCGCCAAACATCCGGTGTTTCCTAGCATGATCATCCGCATGATGACCGCCGGCGAACAAACCGGCAACATTGACACCATGCTCGAACGCGTTTCGGACTTCCTCGACGAGGAAATTGAAAACAGCCTGTCCGGCCTGATGTCGCTCATCGAGCCGATGCTGATCGTTGTTCTTGGCGTTGTCATCGGCGGCATGGTCATCTGCATGTTCCTGCCCATCTTCAACCTCGCCAACATCGTCAACGGAAGCGGGGGTTGAAGAAAAAGTGACCGGCGGGAATGGTCAACGGCAGGCGCGTTCGTCAGGTGTTACGCTGAAACCATTTTGCCCGGCTGCGGCTGGATGACTTTGATTTTCGGCCAGCGCGAATGGATTTGTTCCTCGAACCACTTGCGCGCGGAATCGTCGCCGTGACCGAGTAGAATCACGCGTGGCGAAACCTGCCCGATAAATTCCAGCAAATCCCCCCGGTTCGCGTGCGCCGTCAAATCAAAATCCTGCATGTCGCAATTTTTCGTCACGCGCCCGGCGCTGGGGCTGAACACAAAGGTTTCGCCGTGCTTTGCCGCCTTCAATCTGCCCGCCGGCGAACCCGGGTCCGCGTAACCAACGAAGAAAATGCTCTGCCGCTCGTCGCCGATCATCCGCGCCGCCAAATCGTGAGCCGCCGTGTTCTCGCTCATCATGCCGGCGGTGATGACGAAAATTTTCCCGCCGCTCAATTTCATGCTTTCCGCCTGCCCCTTTTCCAGCACGATGAGCTGCAATGCCTCGTGCAGTTGCAGGTTCGTGTGCTGCCGGTGCGTCCGGTGCGCCTCCAGGTCGTAAATCTCCGTGAACACCCGGCCCAGCCCGCCGATGTAAATCGGCTGCTTCTTCAATTTCCCCTCGCGCATCAGCAGCGCCAGCAGCGCCAGCATTTCCTGCGTCCGCCCCAGCGCGAACGCTGGAATCAGCACGCAGCCTTTCTTTTTTTGTCCCGCGTGAATCGCCGCCACCAGCCGCTCAATCTCCTTTTCACGCGTAAAATCCTTCGGCACCTCACGGTTCCCGCGCGTGGTTTCCATGATCAGCACGTCGGCCTTTACGTCCTCGAACCGCGCCGCGCGCAAAATCGTCTGGTCGTGAAAGCAAACGTCACCGGTGTAAAACATCGTTTCCTTTTTGCCGCGGATCAAAATGCCCGCCGAGCCGATCGTATGGCCGGCGTCGAAAAATTCCAGCGTCGGCGACGGCAAACCCGCGCGCGATTTCTGGAACGACGCCCACTCGATCTGGCGGTTGTATTTGAAGCCCTGAAACTGCGGCGTGATGTCGTCCACCTCGTCGTGCGTGTAAAGCGGATACTCGCGGATGCCCAGTTCGTCGCGCTGGCGCGTCATCACGTTCACTGAATTGTGCAGCACGCGCTCGGCGATGAAGTAGCTCAACTCCGTCATCAGCACGTGCGCCTTGGGAAAATGCCGGCAGGCCACCGGCAGCGAGCCGACATGGTCGTGGTGACAATGCGAAATCGCAATCGCGTCAAGGTCGTTGCTTTTCGCGGACTTGAACAGCGGCAACCCGTCGCGGCCCTCGCGTTTCGGATGCATTCCGGCGTCGAGCAAAATGCGGTGTTCGTCCAGTTCCACGAGCCACGCGCTCGCGCCGATGTCCGTGTCCGGATTCAAATTCGTGATATTCACAGGCTAATTAAACCACGGATGGACACGGATGGACACAGATAAAAAAGAAAAGGATGAAGGCAGAATGATGAATGAAGAAAGAGGAAAACCGCGAATCACGCCTGAAAAAGTTTCTTCATTCTGCATTCTTACCTCTTCATTCCTTTTAGGGATACCGCCAGACCCAGTCGCCTTGGGAAATGTCCGGGGTGTTGCCACTTTCATCCCGGGGGTCACGACTTTTCTGGTTGACCACCACGCCGCCGTCATCCTTTTCATTCCAGCCGACGGAATACAGGACAAACTGCCCATCGTCAGTGCGCCGATAATGCAACGGCTGGCCACCGATGATGTCGTGCGGAACTTTTTCCATGAACTGCGGCGTGAGCGCATCGAGCGAATCAGGAAAATTTCCATGCGCCAGCCGCCAGCGTTCCAGCGCGATGGCGATGCGCGCCATATTCGCGGAATTCTGGCCGTGCGCCGCGCGCATCGCGTATTTGCCGAGTTCCGGCAGCAGCAGGCGTGCGAACAAATTGACCGCGGTCGGGCGCAGCGAACTGACGGCGTCCACCGATTTACGCGCGTTCTCCGGCGAAACCGTTTGCTGCGGGTCGTTGACCATCGGCAAAACCCACTGCTGCTGCACTTGTGACAGGACGATTTCACTTTGATAATACCAACCCTTGGGCATCAAGTAGATTTCCACCGTCAGGCCGAAATGGTTCAACATTGTCTTTTGGTAATCGTTGTCAACCATGTTGAACAAATCCCAAAAGCGGCTGCGTTTTTGTTCCATCCAATCAACAATTTTCACATGCGCCGCGCGCTCGCCGCGCACGGACAATTCGTAGTCCGCCAAAAAATCCAGCTTTGCCAGTTCCAAATCGAGTTCGGCCAGTTGCGCGTCCGACCATTTGTGCTCCGCCAGACCTTCCCAGACCGGCTGCAACGCGATATTCAAAATGGCGATGCGGACGAGATGCGTGATGATGAATGGTTCCGTGCGGACGGAATCCGCCAGCCGCAAAGCCAGTTTCACATCATCCAGCGCCTTTTCACTCTGCCCGTCTTGTAATTCGGCAAGGGCGCGCAATTGCAGCACTTGGCTGTAACGTTTCAATGCCGCCAGATGTGGAATCAAAATTGCCGCCGGATCGTCTGTGTCATACAGGACGGGAAATCGCGAATATGGCAAAACACTGTCCACTCTCAACTTTTCAATCACCGGATCAAATTTGCTCAAGGCCAGCAAAACATCAGCGGCGGGCGATTGCGGCTGTGCCGCGACGGGAATCTTCGCAGCCGGATTCGTGATTTCCAAATCGCGGTAATATGATTGCCATGGCTTCAAATCAATGGTGTTGGCTGTCGCCCAATTGTCCGACTTTTCGGGCGTAGAAGGCCACCAAATATTTGTTCCCACCAAACCCGACACGGAAACCGGCATCATCGAAAGCAGATTGGATACTTCCTCGCTATAAATCCGGTCGCCATACCAGGCTTCTGCTCTTTTCGGCTCCTTCTGAAACAGAAATTTTTCTTCCCCAATCCAGACCGGAGAGAATGCAAAATTCTGGTCGTCCGGCACGGGCGGCGGCACGGTGCTGGCGTAATCAAACTTTTCGCCTTTGGCTTCCCATTGGTGTTTGAATTGGTTCCAGGCGTGCCAGCCGCGCCAGTCTTCCTCGGCGTAAAACAGCGCAATCAGCGTGGCCATACAGGCGAGCCCAAACAGAAGTCTCTTGAAGTTGCGCCAGCAGCAAAGCCAGCTAAACGAGGTCGCGACCAGAAAAATTACCGTCACTCCTGTCCCAGTGGCCACAAACAGCTCTAGCTCGTCACCCGACTTGTTTATCGGCGTTCCCTCCGCCACCAACCAGATCAAAAGAATGGCGGCCAAGGCTACCATCAGAATCAGCCAGCCAAAAAACGAACCGCGCCAGCCGGTCCACGATTTTTTCCAGATGCTTTTGGGTTCTTCGTTCATAAATTTAACCGCTAATCTTCGATCATCGGCGCTGATAGTTTTGTCATTAGTGAAGATTGGCGCGGATTAGCGGTTCAAATCAGGTCATCAAAATTTCCGTGCGCTCGCTGCGCGGCAGCGGTAAAAATTTCGGCGTCTCGGCCTCGCGCGCCTGGCTCAAACCAATCAATTCCGCCAGCATCCGCTGCTGCTGCCTCAATTCCACGATGACTTCCGGCGACGGTGGCGCGGCCTTTTCCGCCATCACCGGCGACTTGTCGCGCATGGAAAAATCCAGGCCAAATATCAGTATCCAGACCGCTGCCAGCCCGGCCCAGGCTTTCGGATGAGGCCACAAAATGGTTGAGAGTTGATGGTTGAGGGTTGAGAGAAGCGAGGCGCGAGATGCTGGCCGAGAAGCGCGTTCAGCAGCTGACAAAATTTCCCCGCGCCATTCGGCGGGAATCTGCCGAAGCGGCTGGCGGCTCAAACGCCGTTCAAATTGTTCCGTTTCTTCATTCATCATTCTGCCTTCTTCATTTCTTCATGAAGTGGACGCAGCCGGTCGCGCAATTTGTCTAGCGCGTAGCGATACCGGCTGGCGGCGGTGTTGGGCGATATTTCCAGCGCGGCGGCGATTTCCTCAAAGGTCAGTTCCTCCCACAGTTTCAAATGCACGACGGCGCGCTGATCCGCCGGCAGATCGGCGAGCGCGCTTGCCAGCTCCTCGCGGAAAAACACTTCGTCGGGATCGCGGACCGGCGCAAATGGCGAAATGATTTCGGCGGCGAAATTTTCCCTTGTCCGGTCGCGTGCGCCCCGCCGGCGCATCAAATCAATCGCCGCGTTGTGCGCCAGCCGGATGAGAAAGGCGCGTTCGTCGCGGACACCGGCGAGCAGCTTCGGTTCGCGCGCGAGCTTGACGAAGATTTCCTGGAGCAGGTCGCGCGTGTCGGCCTCGTCGCGGGTGAAGTTCAGAAGAAAGGCGAACAGCGGCTGGGCGTGTTCGTCGTAAGGCCGTTCGATGTCCAGTCCGGCGGGCATTTTCATAATGACGCGCCTGCCGGGCGGATTTGTCTAGCCGGAAAACGGAAATTATTCCACGCCGGAGGATGTTTCGCCGGCCGCGCATCGGGGGATTTTGTTCGGAGTTCCGCTTTAATGCGGCCCGGAACCGCCTGAAGGCGGAACTCCAAACTCTAAAATAAGCTGCCACCATCAGGCGGCAATCAAAAGACTTCGGTCCTCAATCCGGACACCTGCCGGACGACCTGCGCGATGTGGGAAAGGGTCTTGAGCGGCAGATGACCGCATTCGCGGTGCGACATCGGGCGGTTGGCGGAATAAATCTGCACCAGGGAAATCTGCGCGCCGTCGGATCTCAATTCCTTGAGCCGGTGCGCGTATTGTTCGATGTCCTCCGCCGACGGCTCCTCGCCGTTGATGGCCGGGAAGAGGCTTTGGATGACCACCGGACGCTGGCGCGCGAGGTGCAGGATGTTGGACAGGATTTTTCCGAGCGTCACCTCCTTCGTCCGGCAGACCTTGTCCAGATATTCCTGCGTGCCGCCGTCGAGCTTGACCCAGATTTCGTCCGACTTGGTGAAACGCTTCAAACTTTCCTGCACCGGCGAACGGTCCAGCCCCGTGGCGTTGGTGATGAGCACAATTTTGAAGAACGGGAATCCGCCCATCGCGCGAATGTGGACGATGGCCTGCACAACCTCGGCAAATTGGGGTGAAAGCGTCGGCTCGCCGTCGCCGCTCAACGCCACGTGGCGCAACTGGAGCAATTCGTCCGACAAGGAGTGGTATTGAGGGTGTTCCCGAAGCCGCCCCTGCTGGATAAGCGCGAGCGTCCGCTGTATTTCCAAGGCCATTACATCCACGTCAAGCGTGGACTGTCCGGGTGGCGTGTCGCGATCCACCTCACAATAAACGCAATCGAAATTGCACCGCTTGTCGGGATTTATATTGACGCCGAGCGTGAGGCCGCGCGCCCGCGGTGAAATCACGGCGTAAACGAAGCGGTTATCGAGAAAATCCCGCGGGCGGTCAAACGCGATTTCGCGCACCAGAGGATGCTTCTTCTTTTCCGCCGGCCCGTTGGCCGCCGGAGTTCTGTCTATGATTTCTTCCACAATGTTCACTAGAAATCCTAATCGCAAGTGGATTGGGAGACTACACGGTTATTGCCAAATGCTTGACATGGTTTGTGGCATTGAAGGCCGTGTTTTTCAGGTGAACAACAATGTTCCGGCCCCCGCGTTTTGCAGATTTTGGCAAAAGAGAAACATCTTTTGGTAATATGGCCGGTTCCCATTGGAGTCCGGCGGCATTTATTGTAAGCTTTGTCCATGATCACAAAAAATGACCGGGCCGTCTGGTTGAAAGGCGGCAATGCGCTTTGTTCCGTCACGCCCCAACCGCCGCCGGGAAAAACCTGGCGGCTGGTGCTTCTGGGCGCGCCGGGCGTCGGCAAGGGAACGCAGGCGCAATTGCTCTCGGAGCATCTCGGTGCCTGCCACCTGTCCACCGGCGATGTCTTTCGCGCAGCCAAATGCCTCGCGGACGGGGAAAGAAGCCCCGCGCTGGACCACGCGCTGGGATTCATGCGCCGCGGCGAACTGGTGCCGGACGAAATCGTGCTGGACATGGTGGGCGAGCGCGTATGCTGCCTGCGTTGTTGCGGCGGCTTTCTGCTCGACGGTTTTCCGCGCACCGTCGCCCAGGCCGAGGCGCTGGAGCGACTGTTGCAACGGGAAAAAGTGGCGTTGACGGCAGCGCTCGACTTCGAACTTCCGATTGATGAAATCGTCGCGCGGCTTGGCGGACGGCGCACCTGCTCCGGCTGCAAGGCGGTCTTTCATGTCACGGGATTGCCGCCCCGCGTCGAGGGCGTTTGCGATCATTGCGGCGGGAAGTTGATCCAGCGCGAGGATGATCGCCCCGAAGCCATCCGTGTGCGGATGGAGGCTTACAAAAAGAGCACCCGACCGCTGATGGAGTTTTACCAAAAGCGCGGCCTGCTGGTGACCATCGCTGCGGGAAAAGCGCCCGATGAAACCTTCCAGCGGACGATGAAGATACTTAACGACGTGGTCGCCCACTCAACAAATTCGCGGTAGCTGCTCGCCGCTCGCCATGTCGAGAATGCGCTGAACGCCGATCGCGCTCTTGAGCGTCACCAGCGGCGCGGATTTTTTCACGACCCTGCCGATGAGCGCGGCGTTTGCGGAAACTTCGTGACGCCGGAGAATTTCCAGCGCCCGTTCTGAATCCTTCGCCGCGACGAAGGCGATGAACCGCCCTTCGTTCGCGACGTGCAACGGATCAAGCCCCAGCATCTCGCACGCGGCATGGACATCTTCGCGGACTGGAATTGATTTTTCCTCAACCGCAATTTTCATCCCGGCGACCTCGGCGATTTCATTCAGCGCGCTTGCCAGCCCGCCTCGCGTCAAATCGCGCAGACAATGGATTTCAATTCCCGCCTTCAACAAATCCAAAACAACCTCGTGGACTGGCGCGGAATCGCTTTCGATTTTGCTTTCAAATTCCAGCCCTTCGCGCACGGCCATGATGGCCATGCCGTGCCGGCCCAAATCGCCGCTGACCAGAATCGCGTCGTCCGGCTGCACATTTTGCGGCGCAATTTTTTGTTCATGCTCGATGACGCCGACGCCGGCGGTGTTGATGAAAAGGCTGTCGCCTTTGCCCTTGTCCACCACCTTCGTGTCGCCGGTGACGATTTGCACGCCGCATTTTTTCGCCGCATCGCGCATCGAGCAGATGATTTTCCAGAGCATTTCCATTGGCAGCCCTTCCTCGATGATGAACGCGCTGCTCAAATAAAGCGGCCGCGCGCCGGCCATGGCAAGATCGTTGACCGTGCCGTGAACCGCCATAGAGCCGATGTCGCCGCCGGGGAAAAACAGCGGCCGCACGACGTGGGAATCCGTCGTGAACGCGATTTTCTTCCCGGGCAACTCCATCACCGCAGCGTCGTGCTGGGGTTCCAGCAACGGATTGCGGAACGCTTCCAGAAACATTTTGCCGATGAGCTGGTGCATCAATTTGCCGCCGCCGCCGTGCGCGAGCAAAACGTGCGGGTATTGCGAGATTGGAACGGGACAGGCAGGGTTGAATTCCATAAAATTTCAGAAATAGTAACATCGAACAACGAACGCCGAAATAATTCGATGTTCAATGTTGGATGTTCGATGTTTCTTCATAATTGGTTCAGTTCTGCCGCCGATACCGGTAATAAGCCGCGCACGCGCCTTCACCCGAAACCATCGGTGCGCCCAGCGGATGTTCCGGCGTGCATTTCACGCCGAAGGCCGGGCATTCGTGCGGTTTGATTTGCCCCTGCAAAACCAGGCCGCTCAAGCACTCGGCGGATTCTTCAACGCGCGATTCGGCAACGCCGAATTTTTTCTCCGCGTCGAACGCGGCGTATTCATCGTTCAACCCAAGCCCGCTTTGTGGAATTTCCCCGATGCCGCGCCATTTGCGGGGCACGACTTTGAAAATCTTTTTGATCAGCTCCTGCGCCGGCAGGTTGCCTTCGCGGCAGACGGAGCGGGAATATTGGTTTTCCACCTCGGCGCGGCTGGATTCAAGCTGCTTTACCGTCATCAGCACGCCCTGCAAAATGTCCAGCGGCTCGAAGCCGGTGACGACAATCGGCACGCGGTATTTCGCCGCGAGCGGAAAATATTCCTCAAATCCCATCACCGTGCAGACGTGGCCGGCGGCCAGAAATCCCTGCACCCGGCAGTTCGGCGACGACATCAACGCCTCGATGGCCGGCGGCACCAGCACGTGCGAAATGAGCATCGAAAAATTCGCGAATTTTTTCTGCGCGGCCTGATAAACCGCCATGGCCGTCGCCGGAGCGGTGGTCTCAAAACCGACGCCGAAGAAAACGATCTCCTTTGCCGGATTTAACTCGGCGAGTTTCACCGCGTCGAGCGGCGAATAAATCATCCGCACGTCGCCGCCCTTGGCTTTGACGGAAAGCAAATCCGTCGTGCTGCCCGGCACGCGCAACATGTCGCCGAACGAGGTGAAAATGACGCCGGGCCGCGCGGCGATTTCGAGCGCCTTGTCAATCATCTCCAGCGGCGTCACGCACACCGGACAGCCCGGCCCGTGAATGAGCGTGATTTCCTTCGGCAACAGTTCGTCAATTCCGAATTTGACGATGGCGTGCGTCTGCCCGCCGCAGACCTCCATGATTTTCCATGGCCGCGTCGTGACCCGGTGAAGCTCGCGCGCAAACTGCTCGGCGAGTCCGGCATCGCGGTATTCGTCCAGAAATTTCACGGCCCGGCCTCCTCCAGCTCGCCCAGCTCTTCAATCTGTTTCAGATATTCAAAAACTTTTTTGGCCTCGTCCTCGTCCACCCGGCTCAAGGCGAATCCGACATGCACGATGACGTAATCGCCCACCTGCGCCTCCGGCACATACGCGAGGCAGGCTTCCTTCAGGATGCCGCCGAAATTGATTTTGCCCATCCGTGACAACGGGTCATCGCCGGTGATGCTTTCAATTTTTCCTGGAATGGCGAGGCACATGCAAAATTTTTGATTTATGATTTACGATTGCCGATTTGTGCGCGCGCAGGGCGGCAACCACCTGGCCGAGCGCAATTCCGCCGTCGTTCGGCGGCACGCGCTGGTGCCAATACGGCTGGAAGCCTTCCGCCTGCAGCCGCCGCACCGTCCGTTCCGTCAAATAACGGTTTTGAAAACAGCCGCCGCTCAACACCACGCGCCGCTCACCGGTTTTTTTTGCCACCGTCACCACGGCTTCGGCCAGCGCGTTATGGAACTTCGCTGATATTCTGCCAATGGCAACGCCATTTTGCACGTCTGATAAAATCGCTTCAATCATCGGCGACCAATCGAGAACGAATGCGGAGTGCGGAGTGCGGAGTGCGGAATTCGGAGTTGTGGTGGGGCGAGCGTCCTCGCGAGCCGCAACCCGCAATTCATAACAATCGTCCATTTCGATTCCGTCGAGGGCAAATTCCAGTTCCATCGCCGCCTGGCCTTCGAAGCGCATTTGCTGGCGCAGGCCGATGAGCGAGGCAATGGCATCGAATAGGCGGCCCATGCTGGAAGTTTGCGGCGAGTTCAATTTGCGTTGCAGCATCCCTTTTACCGCGCTCAATTCAACCGCTGTGACATCCTGAAATGGCGGCAGATGGGCCATTTCAAATGCCGCGTCGCCGAACATTTCGTGTAGCAAACCGATTGCCGCGCGGCGCGGCTCTCTGACCGCTTTGTCACCGCCCGGCAACCGGAAAGGACGCAAATATGCAATGCGCTCAACATGCTTATCGGCAATCTGAAAAAATTCTCCACCCCAAATTGTGCCGTCCGAACCGTAGCCCGTGCCGTCCCAGGAGACGCCCAGCACGGGCGGCTCAATTTCATTTTCCGCCACGCAGGACAAAACGTGCGCGATGTGGTGCTGGACACTGATTCTGGCAGGGACGCGCGGCCGCGCGTCCAGGCCGAGCGGCAGCTCGGCCCTACCAATTTCATCCGCAAATTTGGTCGAGAGATAATCCGGGTGCAAATCCGCCGCGATGATTTCCGGCTGTGCGTCGTAAAGCCTTTCAAAATCGGCGATGACGCGACGGAAGGCGTTGTGCGCCGGTTCCGTTTCCAAATCGCCGATGTGCTGGCTGATGAAAACCTGATTCCCGACGGACAGCGCGACGGAATTTTTCAAATGCGCGCCGACAGCCAGAATAATTTTCGGAGGGCGGAGTTCCACGACGCCTTGATTATTGGGGCTCGCAGAGATCGCCCCTCCGATGGTAATTGGCAGCGGAGCGTAGCCGCGCGCCCGGCGCAATACCATTTCGCGGCCAAGAATAACACGCACGATGGAATCGTCCACATGCCGGACGACGGGGCGGTTGTGAACGAGGAAAACATCGGCGATGCCGCCGAGCCGCTCCAGCGCCTCGCGTTCATCGGTGCAAATCGGCTCGTCGCTCAAATTGCCGCTCGTGGCGACGACGGGAAAACCGAGTTCCGCCATCAGCAAATGATGCAGCGGGTTCGACGGCAGCATCACGCCGAGATTGGGATTGCCGGGAGCGATTGAAGTTGAGAGTGGAAAGTTGAGAGTTGAGAGCCGCCGAAGCAAGACAATCGGCGCTTCCGGTGAGCGAAGCAGCCATTCCTCCAAAGGCGAAACTTTGCAAACCACCTTCACGCTTTCCAGCGACGGAAACATCAGGGCGAAGGGTTTTTCTTCGCGATGTTTTCGTTTGCGGAGACGTTTGACGGCAGCTTCGTTGCGCGCGTCCACGATCAGATGAAATCCGCCGATGCCTTTGATGGCGACAATTCTCCCTTCACGAATTGCTTCGACGGCAGCGAGCAAGGCGTCGCGCCTGTCTCCATCTTCTTTTAAGTCAGAGACAGGCTGGAAGCCCGTCCTACATTGCCACAATTCCAGTCGGGGTCCGCACACCGGGCAGGCGTTCGGTTGCGCATGAAAGCGCCGGTTGCGCGGATCGTCGTATTCGGCCTGACATTCCGGGCACATCGCGAATTGTTTCATCGAGGTGTTCGCGCGGTCGTAAGGCAGCGCTTCGATGATGCTGAAACGCGGGCCGCAATTCGTGCAATTCGTGAACGGATAACGGTGTCGCCGGTTTTTCGGATCAAAAACTTCACGGTAGCAATCAGGACAAGTGGCGGTGTCCGGCATCACCAGAGCGGTTTTGCCGCCGCCGGTTTCGCTTTCGCGGATTTCAAAACCGGTGTAGCCGTTGGCATCAAGCCACGAGGATTCAAGGCTCTGGATGAAACTGCGCGCGGGCTTTTCGGTTTCGATCCGGAGCAGAAATCTTTCCAGAATTGCGCGCGGCCCTTCGACTTCGATGAAAACGCCCTGCGGAGAATTATTGACCCAGCCGGCGAGTTTCAATTCCTCCGCCAGCCGGAAAACGAACGGCCGGAAGCCGATGCCCTGCACCGCGCCGCGAACGGCGAGTTTCAGGCGCGTTCTTCCGACAGCCGGATTGATGGAGGAAGTTTTCATTCGCCACTTCAATACTACACTAAAATCCAGTCCGGCTCTTAACCGTCGGTTGCCAATCTTTGCACAGGAATTGTCAAAATAAGGTGCGCGGGCGGACGGCTTTGGGTGGAATATGTTGGTGGAGTCCTATGCACGAAGTTTCGATCATGGAAAGCGCGGTGCGGATGGCGGTGGACGCCGCGAAGTCGGCGGGCGCGAGCCGCGTGCTGGCGTTGCGCTTGCGCGTGGGGACGTTGAGCGGCGCGGTGCCGGAGGCGCTGCGGTTTGCGTTCGACGTGGTATGCCGCGATACTATTGCCGAGGGCGCAAGCCTGGAAATGGAATCCGTTCCCGCCGCCGGCTGGTGCCCGGCCTGCCGCGCGGAATTCGAATGCGCGGATTTTATCAGCGAATGTCCCCGATGCCACAATCCCAACGGCGAGTTGCGGCGCGGGCGGGAACTGGAAATCGCCTCGGTGGAGATAGATTGAATCTCCGAACCGTGGCAGCCGACGTGAGTCGGCTCTGACTTTGTGTGGAAAAATGGAGCGGACTGACGTCCGCTGCTACAGTATTTTACAATTTTATGTGCAAAGAATGCGGATGCGGTCTCGGCGGCGGCGATTTAAAAATCGGCGGCCATTCCCACGAACACGGGCATGACCACGGCCACGATCATGCCCACGGACAAGACCATCACCACCATCATGAACACGAGCACTCGCACGGCGGCAAAACATTGAGCCTGAACCTCTCGCTGCTGGAGCAAAATGCCCGGCTGGCGGAACAAAACCGCGGCTTCTTCCGCGCCAAAAAATTGCTGGTGCTCAACGTGGTTTCATCGCCGGGTTCGGGCAAAACCACCTTCATCCGCGAAACGGCGGCGCAGCTCGCGGGCCGGTTGCGCCTCGGCGTGATTGTCGGCGACCTCGCGACGGACAACGACGCCGCGCGGCTGCGCACGGCCGGGATTCCCGTCGTGCAAATCACCACCGGCACGGTCTGCCATCTGGACGCAGACATGGTTGCCAAGGCCGCCGCGCAGATGGATTTGGACCAGCTCGACGTGCTGGTGATTGAAAATGTCGGCAACCTCGTCTGCCCCGCCGACTACGATTTGGGCGAGGATTTGCGCGTGGTGCTGCTGTCCGTCACCGAAGGCGAGGACAAGCCGCTGAAATATCCGCCGATGTTCCATTCGGCGCACGTCGCGGTGGTGACGAAAAGCGACATGGCGGCGGCGGCGGGGTTCAACCGCGAACTAGCGTTGCAGAATCTGGAACGCGTGTGCCATCACGCGCGGATTTTCGAGCTGTCAGCGAAAACCGGCGACGGCATGAAGGCGTGGCTGGATTTCCTGGCGGAACAGCGCGCGGCTTGATTTCAACGACGGATGAACGCGGATGAGGTGAGGAGCGAAAAATACTGTGGAATTGTCAGTCAAAGAAATAGTTGAAGTCGTGACCGAGTTCACTTGGCGAAAGTTTTTCGCGTTGCTTGTTGTGCTTGCGATTCTGGTTGTATTTTTTTCTGGTTATGAACGATATACGTCTTCATTCCGTTTAAGCAGGCTTCAAAAATCGGCAGAGTTGATTGCCAAACTTCAAGAAATAGATTTGACGATTACAAATAACAGTCAGGCTTTTCTGCGGTAGAGCGGCTTCGGCTTGCGCGGTGTTTTTCTATTGAGCACGCCCAGATCAATTGATCAGATCGGCGATCCGGATCAAGAGAATAACGAATGACAAATTTCGAATTGCGAATCAGGAAAGCCGCAGACCTGCCGCACGGTCTATCAGGGAGCTTTTTGAAAGCCGCGCAAATTCACCACTTGCGGCGTCACAAAAAACAAAATGCTGCGCTCTCCCGCCGGGCTGTTGGTCTCGTCCGGCAGCCAGGCGCCGGCGGGGATTTTCATTTCCATGACAACGGTCTGGCCGGGGGCTAAATCCATCTGGTTCGTTCCTTCAATGGTCTGGATGTCGGGTTGCGCCGGGTCGCCGGACAACACGTTCAATTTTGCGCCGTAGTCCAGGTTGAAGGTGGATGTGTTTGTGGAATAATCGGGCCGGACGTTCAACACCGTGCCGATGTTCGTATAATTCACGAGGGGTATTTCATTTGTGCCGTCCTGGGAGAACAGCGGATACGCCCGCGTCACGGACATTGTGGCGTGTTCGCCATTGATGGTAACGACCCGTGGCGTGGTGACGACTTTGATATCGGCCGCCCCCTGCATCGCCTCGGTGATGGTTTTGAATTGCTGGTCGGTCAGCAGGCCAACCCGGTTGCCTTCCATGTCGGTGGTCCATTCAAGGTCGAGCGCCTGCACATCCTCGGCTGGAAACAAAACAAATTTTGTC
>Ga0181537_10000400_pt1 | contig 40813 bp, 38 predicted proteins | sample PEATcosm2014_Bin_39_FD_119765 | JGI IMG/M metagenome (GOLD analysis project Ga0181537, IMG submission 119765) | Peatland microbial communities from MTU Mesocosm Facility, Houghton, MI, USA - PEATcosm2014_Bin23_10_metaG | ecosystem: Environmental > Terrestrial > Soil > Wetlands > Peat | place...
CGCGGTTGTGATTCAGCAGCTTGGGCTCGTCCAGCAGCCGCTGAGCCATTCGCAACGCCCGGCCGGGGTCTCCGGGCAGCAGCACCCGCTCAGCGAGCTCGGCTGTCTGATGGATGTGAATCATGGCGGGCATCGTTACAGGTCTCGTAGATCCGCCGCCGCCATCCGGCCGCGCCCGGCTTGGTGCATGACCACCCCGCCCGCCGCCCTAATTTTGAGATAGGTTCTTAGACTCCACCCAAATGAACGTGGAAAAGGCGGCGGCGGCTGTCGGCGAGGGCCCGGAGACCCTGCGTGACTGGGTCACTCAGGGAGTGGTGCCGGAGTACACGGGCGAATGGAACCGCGCCGCCATCGGGAAGGTGCGGCTTGTCAAGCGGATCCTCGAGCGCGGCTACACCCTTGAGCAGGTGCGCGAGGCGACGGAGCAGGGGCGCCTGATCTCCGGCCAGCTCGTGGAGCTGTTCGGTGTTGGCAACGAGACCTACTCACGGACGCAGGTCGCGCAGGAGCTGGGCCTCGATCGCGATGTGGTGGAACGGGTCGCGGCGATGCTCGGGGTGGGAGCAGGCGATGAGTTGGGTGAGCCCGACCGTGATCTGCTGCGGTACATCGCCAGAGCCCTGGAGGTGGGGCTGCCGCTGGACGCGATGCTGCAGCTCACCCGCGTCTACGTCCGCGCGATCAGCCAGGTTGCGGATGCCGAGGTGCGGCTGGTGCACCTGTACGTGCACGAGCCTCTGATGCGGTCCGGCGCCACCGCTGAGGCGCTCGGCCAGGAGATGCTGACGCTGACGGAGGACCTGGTGCCGCTTGCCGCGCCGCTCCTGGAGCAGCTGCACTGGCGCATGCTCTCGCACTTCATTGAGCAGGACGTGGTCGGCCACATGGAGACGGAGATCGCGCAGGACGACGCTGACGTCGGCCTGATGCTGGTCGCCATCGCCTTCGCGGATCTCGCCGGCTACACGCAGCTCACCGAGCGCGAGGGTGACCTGCACGCACTGGATGTGGTCGACCGCTTCCTGCATGAGGTCGATACCACGCTGCCTGATCACGCCCGCGTGATCAAGACGTTCGGTGACGAGGTGATGATCGTCGGCCCCGATCCCGCGGCGCTCACCGGCTGGGCGGTGGCACTGCGCGAGCGGCTCGCTGAGGAGTCGCGCCCGCGTGTCGCCGTCCACTACGGCTACGCCCGTTACCGCGATGGCGACTACTACGGCCGCGAGGTCAACCTCGCGGCTCGGGTCTCCGGTGAATCCGGGGCCGGTCAGGTGCTGGTCACGCGCGCGGTGGTGGAGGCCTCGGGTCCGGAGCTGCGCTTCGAACCGATCGCCGCCGTTCAGCTCCGTGGCTTCGCCGACGCCACGGAGCTCTTCCTGGCGTCTGCGCAGGCAGAGGTCTGACCATGAGCGGCACTCCCGCCGGCGCTGATCGTGACGTCGACGGGCTGGTTGGCGCCGTCACCGCTGGAGGCCTGATCGAGCGCGGCCGGGCCGTCCTGGTGATGCTCTCGGGCGGTCGTGACTCCGTCTGCCTGCTGGACGTCGCGGTGCGCGTGGCCGGGCGGGACGCCGTCAGCGCTCTGCACGTCAACTACGGCCTGCGGGAGAGCGCAGCCGGTGATGAGCAGCATTGCCGGGCGCTCTGTGAGGCGCTCGGCGTCGAGCTGGTGGTGACCAAACCCGGTGCGCCGACGCTCGGAAACCTGCAGGCATGGGCTCGGGACGAGCGCTACGGGGCGGCGGCCAAGCTCGCGACCGAGCTTGGCGCTGTGGTCGCCGCGGGACACACCGCCACGGACCAGGTGGAGACGATCCTCTACCGGCTCGCGTCCTCGCCCAGCCGCCGAGCACTGCTCGGGATGAGCGCCCGTGACGGCGCGCTGGTGCGGCCGCTTCTCGCTTTCACGCGCGAGCAGACCGCCGACTACTGCCTGGCTCACGATCTCGGCTGGCGCGACGACGAGACCAACGAGAGCGGCAAGTACGCGCGCGGGCGGGTGCGCAACGGATTGGTGCCGGCGCTGCGAGAGGTCCATCCCGGGGCGGAACGCAACGTGCTCGCGCTGGCTGAGATCCTGCGCGATGAAGCGATCGTGCTTGATCGGCTGGTCGATGACGTGCTCGACGGCAACGCCGCCGTGACGTTGACCAGGCTGCAGGAGCTGCCCGCGGCCTTGGCGCGCCTGGTGGTACAGCGACTCGCTGACGGCGTGCAGGGACGCCCGGCGCCGGGCGCCGCCCGGCGCCTGAAGGACATCCTCGCGCTCAACAGCTCCGGCACCGCGCATCTCGATCTGCCGAACGGCATTCGCGCTACGGCTGCCGACGGCCTGGTCACGTTCGGCCTCACACCCATACACTGATCGATCGTGAGTCAAGACGAAGCGATCGGGGAGGTCCTGATCCCCGCTGACGTCCTTGCCAACCGGGTCCGCGAGCTCGCGGCGGATATCTCTCGGGACTACGCGGAGAGGGATGTGGTCCTGGTGGGCGTGCTAAAGGGCGCCGTGTTCTTCGTGGCCGACCTGATGCGCGCCCTCGACATTCAGTGCGAGGTTGACTTCATGGCGGTTGCGTCATATGGATCGGCGATGAAGTCCTCCGGCGTTGTACGCATCCTCAAGGACCTGGACGCGCTGATCCGCGACCGTCATGTTTTGATCATCGAGGACATAGTCGATTCGGGGCTGACCCTGCAGTATCTGCTGCGCAACCTCAACGCTCGCGAGCCGGCCTCGCTCGAGGTCTGCGCGCTGCTGATCAAGCCCGGTCGTCGCAAGGTCGATCTCAAGCTGCGGTACGTCGGCTTTGAGATCCCCGACAGGTTTGTGATCGGCTACGGCCTGGATCACGCGGAGAGATATCGCAACCTGCCTTACGTTGCCGCTCTGGACGCTTGACAGCCGGCCTCAAAGCCACGCGCGCTCCGCGGTTCAGCGCCGGTAGGCTGCAAAGCCTCGGTGCTACGCTTGGCCATCCCACCGTAACGCGCATCAGCCACCATGGCGTGGACGGGACGCGAGGAGCACGTATATGAGCCGTTTCTTCAAGAGCGCAGCGTTTCCGATTCTGATTGTTGTCGTGCTCGCATTCTTCGCGTCAAAGCTGGTCGACCAGTCGGCCAACACGAAGACCTACACGACCGGCGAGCTCATCTCGTATATCAACTCGGGCCAGGTCCATTCGCTCGTGCTCGACCAGAAGGACAACACCGCCACGGCGGTCCTGGACTCCGGCATCAAGTTCAGCGTCGGTTACCCGGACAGCTACACCACGACGCTGATCAACGACACGACCAAGCACGACGGATTTTCGGCGCTCAACGTCCAGAGTAAGTCGACGAACGAATGGATCTCGCTGCTCACGTACATCCTGCCGTTCCTGCTCTTCCTGGGCTTCTGGCTGTTCATCATGAACCAGGTTCAGGGCGGCGGCTCAAAGGTCATGTCCTTCGGGAAGTCACGTGCCAAGCGCATGTCCGTCGACTCGCCGAAGATCAGCTTCCGTGATGTGGCGGGCGTCGATGAGGCCGTTGAGGAGCTCCATGAGATCAAGGAGTTCCTGGAGAACCCGAAGAAGTTCCAGGCGCTCGGCGCTCGCATCCCCAAGGGCGTGCTGCTGTACGGCCCTCCGGGCACGGGCAAGACGCTGCTGGCACGCGCTGTCGCCGGCGAGGCCGGGGTGCCGTTCTTCTCGATCTCCGGCTCTGACTTTGTGGAGATGTTCGTCGGTGTCGGCGCCTCGCGTGTGCGTGATCTCTTTGAGCAGGCCAAGCAGAACTCTCCGTGCATCATCTTCATGGATGAGATCGATGCCGTCGGCCGCCACCGTGGAGCCGGGATGGGCGGCGGTCACGATGAGCGCGAGCAGACCCTGAACCAGCTTCTGGTTGAGATGGACGGCTTTGAGATGAAGGACAACGTCATCCTGATAGCTGCCACCAACCGCCCCGACATCCTTGACCCGGCGCTGCTGCGCCCGGGCCGCTTTGACCGTCAGATCGTTGTCGACCGGCCCGATCGCGTCGGCCGTAAGAAGATCCTCGAGGTCCACACTCGTGGTAAGCCGCTGGCCCGTGAGATCGATATCGACACGCTGGCCGGACAGACACCGGGCTTCACCGGTGCCGACCTCTCGAATCTCGTCAATGAAGCGGCGTTGCTGGCCGCCCGTGACGGCAAGCGTGAGATCACCCAGGTTGAGCTTGAAGAGGGGATCATGCGCGTGATCGCCGGCCCGGAGAAGAAGACGCGGGTGATGAGCGTGCAGGAGCGCAAGATCACCGCATACCATGAGATGGGTCACGCGATCGTCGGTCACTTCCTGCCCAACAGCGACCCGATCCACAAGATCTCCGTGATCTCCCGCGGCCAGGCGCTCGGCTACACGATCTCCCTGCCCGGCGAGGACAAGTTCCTGACAACGCGCTCAGAGCTGCTCGACACGATGGCGATGACGCTCGGTGGCCGTGCCGCCGAGGAGATCGTCTTCGCTGAGATCACCACCGGAGCTTCCAACGACTTGGAGAAGGTCACAACCTCCGCCAAGCAGATGGTGATGCGCTTCGGGATGTCGGAGAAGCTCGGCCCGCGCGTCTTCGGCCATGATCACGGTCAGCCGTTCCTCGGGCGTGAGTTCAGCGCCGAGCCCGATTACTCCGATGAGATCGCACGTGAGATCGACCTTGAAATCCGCCGCATCGTCGAGTCGGCACACCAGCAGGCTCGAAACATCCTCGGCGACCACCGTGAGCAGCTGACGCGGATCTCAGAGATCCTGCTCAAGCGCGAGACGATCGAGGCCGACCAGTTTGTCGCGCTGCTCGAGGGGCGCGCTGAAGAGGAGGTCTTTGGCAGCGCAGCTCCGCCGCCGCCACCACTTCCGACGCCGCCGACCCCTGGCAGCGAGCGCACAGCCGGCGCTGAGGCGCCCGGCACTTTCTTCCCGCGCCCCGGGCTCGCGGGCGGAACCGCGGAATAACCGGTGTGACACAGGTCGACGCGACGCACGGCAGCGCGCCGCGGCGCGCCCTCCTGATCCTGATGCGCGTCGTGCTGCCGGTCGGGATCTTCCTGATCGGCGTGGTGCTGGTGGTCATGGGCCACGGCCACTACACCTCGGTTTTCGCCAGCCGGGACTCGCTGCTTTCGGCCACCGGGGTCGGCTTCTGGGTGATCGCCGCCTGCATCTGGATGCTGAACTGGATGATGCAGATGAACGCTGATGATGTCGGCGACCGTCAGAAGGAGGACGACGCGCGCGCGTACTTCGTCCGAAACGGCCACTGGCCGGGCGAGGGCCCCGCCAGCTAGCTACGCCCCCGTGGTCCCCGCAGGCGGTGAGAGACCGGCCGCGGTGCAGAGCTCGATGCCAGGCCCCATCGCCGGCGCGGCGGCAAGCTCCGGCGGCTTCAGAAAAGCCGGCTTCCTGAAGTCGAAATAATCGGTCAGCGGGTGCGCGTTGGCGTCGCGCAGAGTCAGCGCCGGCAGGTTCCACTTGTGCTCGATGAACGCGAGTATCGATGTGTGGTCCTGGACGATGCGTGAGACGTAGTGCGCCTTCGCCCACGGCGAAACGACAAACAGCGGCACACGGAAACCGTAGCGCTCATAGCCCCCGGGGACGAGCGTCTCGTCAGCAAGGGCCTGGCTTGGGGCGATGTGGTCCGGGGCGATCGCCGGCGGCGGCGGGACGTGGTCGTAGTAACCACCGTGCTCGTCATAGGTGATGAACAGCGCCGTCTTCGACCACTTGGGCGAGTGCATCAGCGAGTTCACTATGCCGGCGACGAACTCTTCACCGGCCTGGATGTCCTGGGGGTTCTCCTCCGAGCTGGTGTTGTAGTTGGGGTCGATGAACGAGAACGACGGCAGGGTGCCGTGCTTGGCATCCGAATGGAACTGATCGATCGGCACAATCCGGTCGGTGCAGGCGCTCGACCGGCTGAATTCAGGAACGATCAGCGCGCTCGACTGGAGCGTGCCGCTGGTGGGCTCGACGTAGTTGAACCAGCTGATGTTGTGCTCCAGCAGCCGGTTGAAGATAGTGCCGTTGGCCGCCGGCGTCTGGTAGGCCACGTCGGAGGTGGCAGTGAGTCCCGATGCGGTGCCGCAGAAGAGGAAGCGACGGTTCGGATAGGTCTGCGCCAGCACTGAGGAGAAGTAACGCTGCCCGAGCGGGAAGTGCCGCGCCAATGAGTACGTGAACGGCAAGGTTCTGTCATCCCAGTACTCCATGGCCTGAGCGGTGCAGGCCTGCACAAAGCCGTTGTTGGCGCCACGGTTCCAGGACTCGTGCGAGGCGTTCCAGGACTGCGAGACGCTGTCACCCTGACAGGGCGAGGTGGCGAGCCTGGCGTAGACCTCCGGACCGCTGACGCTCGGTGTGGCGGTCGTAGGGTTCGAGTTGATCGGCTTGCCGTGAATCCCGAATTTGAACCCGTCGACGCCGTGTCGACCCTGCACTCGGTGCGGGACCATGCCGAGCAGGTTGTCGAACGAGTGGTTCTCCATCATCAACACCACCACATGCTCAATGTCCGCGAGGCCAGGTGTGGGCTCGCCGGCCGGAAGGCGCGGGTAAGGTCGCGAGCCGGGGCGCCGCAGAGCGGCAGCGCTGGCGATCGGCTTCGCCCAGGCCGGAACGCGCGCGTAGGTCAGTGTCGCGGCGCCACCCACGGCGCCGGCGAGCAGCGTGCGCCGAGTGATCGGGGGGTCGCTCTCCATGCCACTTTCGGTTATACAACCACTGCGTGAAGTCCACCCGGTCCTTCACGTTCTATTCACCGCGTCTGCCGGTACCGTCCAAGCCGGAATGACCGTCGAACCGACCGTAACCTCGCCGTTCCAGCTGATGGGGATAGTCAACGTCACGCCTGACTCGTTCAGCGACGGTGGGCGCTACCTGGAGGCGCGCAGCGCCGTAGAGCACGGGCTGGGACTGGCGCACGAGGGCGCGGCAATCCTCGACGTGGGCGGCGAGTCCACGCGTCCGGGCGCTGACCCGGTGCCCCCTGATGAGGAGTGTCGCCGTGTGATCCCGGTGGTCGAGGGTCTGGTCACGGCTGGCGTCAGCGCAAGCATCTCAGTCGACACCTCCAAGGCTCTTGTGGCCGAGCGTGCGCTCGCGGCCGGCGCGACCATCATCAACGACGTGACCGCCCTGCGCGGCGCGCCTGAAATCGCGGAGCTGGTGGCGCAGGCCGGGGCTCAGCTCTGCCTGATGCACATGGTCGGAACCCCGCGCACGATGCAGAAGGACCCGCGCTACGAGGACGTCGTAGCCGAGGTCAAGCGTTTTCTCGAGGAGCGGATGACCTTCGCCATCAGCCACGGGGTGCCCGAGCAACAGATCATCCTCGACCCGGGGATCGGCTTCGGTAAGACCGTCGCACACAACCTGGAGCTGATCCGGCGCCTGCCTGAGCTTGTGGCGCTGGGACGGCCGCTGCTCATCGGCACCAGTCGCAAATCCTTTCTCGGGCGCCTCACCGGGCGCGATGTCCACGACCGGCTGCCGAGCACGATCGCTGCCGACGTTATGGCGTACGAGCGCGGTGCCACGATCTTCCGCGTTCATGACGTCGCGCCGCTGCTCGACGCCCTGACCGTCGCGGCGGCAACCCTCGGCTCCTAAACCGGCGTCGAACGGGGTAGACCCGGCGTAGACCGTCAGGGCCCATTCCTGTAGGTCAGACGACCCAGAACCCTTTACAGTCGGACTGATGGCTGAGGAAAACGAAGAGCTGGAGCCGGAGCGGGCCGAGCGGGAGCCGACCGAGCGGGAGCCGACCGAGCGGGAGTCGACCGAGCGGGAGTCGACCGAGCGGGAGTCGACCGAGCCGGAGTCGACCGAGCCGGAGTCGACCGAGCCAGGTGAGCCCGATCCCGAGCAGCTGGGATTCGATGGCGAGGAGTTTGATGAGCTCGCTGCCGACGACTTGGAAGAGGACGACGATAACGATGAGCTCGAAGAGGATGACGAGGAGGACGAGGAGGGCCACCCTGAGCCCGAGGTCACGATCGAGGTCAGCGGCCTGTCGCTGTACACGCACATGGGTGTCAGCGAAGCGGAGCGCCAGCTCGGTCAGCGCCTGATACTCGATGTCCGCCTGGACATCGGCGAGTCCGACGCGACCGTCACCGACCGGATCGAGGACACGGTCGATTACGGCGAGGTCTGCGAGGTCATCAACCTCGTCGCTCAGCAGCGCAACTACAAGACGCTCGAGCGCTTCTGCGCGGCCGTCGCCGACCGCCTGATCGAGCGCTACGAGATTCACGCCGTCTGGGTGAAGGCCGCCAAGCCGGAGCCTCCGATCCCGCTGCCCGTCAGCGAGGTCTCTGTGGAGGTCTGGCGCGAGGCGTGAGCCGTCGCAGCCGACAACCATGAGTTCTCGCGGCTACCTGGGGCTCGGTTCCAACGTCGGTGACCGCCGCGCGAACCTCCAGGCGGTGGTGCAGCGGCTTCCCCGTCACGGCGTCACCGTCTTGCGCTCGTCTTCGACCTACGACACTGAGCCGGTCGGTCTGGTGCTCGACCAGCCCAAGTTCCTGAACGCCTGCATCGCGATCGAGACCGAGCATCAGCCCACGGAGCTGCTGGCGGTCTGCAAGAAGGTTGAGCAGGAGGTTGGTCGGCATGCCGGCGGGCCGCGCCACGGCCCCCGTGTGATCGATGTCGACGTTCTGCTGCTGGGTGATCTCGTCTACGAGTCCGAGCGCCTCACGCTACCGCACAGGGAGGTGAGGAGCCGCCGTTTTGTGCTGGTGCCGTTGCTCGAACTGGATCCGGAGCTGACGCTGCCCGGCGGTGGGCGGCTCGCGGCCTCGCTCCAAGCGCTCGGCGGCGGCCAGGATGTGCGCCTCGCCGGCTCTCCGCTCCCCTTAGACAGCATCTGATTTCACCAAACTGATTTTCAGACGCTGCCATATAGTCATCGCCCATGGCTGTGCCAGTGCCGCCCCTCGCCGACGCGACGTCATCCGACGCGAAGCTGCTGGTGGTCGATGTCGGGAACACCCAGACCCACTTTGGGCTCTTTGAGCACGAGGGCGAGAAGGTCATCGAGCAGTGGCGGTTCGCGACCGTGCGCGAGTCCACCGCAGACGAGCTGGGCGCCGCGCTCTCAAACCTGCTGAGGCTGCGTGGCTTCCGCTTCAGCGACGTCGGCGCCTCGATCGTCTCCTCGACGGTTCCCCAGCTCTCCGGGCAGTGGCTGACGATGTCCCGCCACTATCTGGGGCACGAGATGCTGCTGGTCGGCCCCGCGATCAAGATCGGCATGCCGATCCGGATCGACAACCCTCGAGAGGTCGGTGCCGACCGGCTGGTGAACGCCGTCGCCGCTTACGATCGCTTCAAGACGACCTGTGTCGTCGTCGACTTCGGCACCGCGGTCACCTATGACGCCGTCTCGGCGCAGGGGGAGTACCTGGGCGGCATCATCACTCCCGGTGTCGAGATCTCGCTCGAGGCGCTGGCTGACCGCGCCGCCAAGCTGCCGACGATCGAGATGATCGAGCCGCGCGCCGTGATCGGCAAGTCGACCGTGGAGGCGATCCGCAGCGGCGTGGCCTACGGCTTCGCGGGCCAGGTGGAGGGCATCGTCGGTCGCATGCGCCGCGAGCTGGGTGAGCCGTTGCGCGTGATCGCGACCGGCGGCCTCTCCAAGGTCATGCTGCCCTTCATCCGCGACTCGATTGACGACGTGGACGAGTTCCTGACGCTGACCGGGCTGCGCCTGATCTGGCAGCGCAACCAGCTCTGACCCGAGCTCTCCACGCCTGGCCCGCATGGCCAGGCTCAGTCGCGGTTCACGGGATCGCCGGGAGTGGGATGTCAGGTGTGCGCGCCACCGCCGCCGCCAGAATCAGCAGCTGCATCGGCCCGCGGTCCCCAGGCTCAGCCGCCAGCGCCACCTCGTCAAAGGTGTCGAACAGCCAGCGCAGCACACTGAAGACGGGCGCGTCGTCAATTGAGTCCGGCACGTCCAGCCCAAGCCGCGCCAGCGCCAGCATCTCAGTGCTGTCGCCACCACGGAAGCGCACATAGAGCGCCATCTGGGTGAGTTCGGCGACCCGTTCCAGCAGGAGATGCTCAGCACGCTCAGCTTCGCCCGCAGCGCGCCCGGCGACCGCCAGCGGATCGCCTGCGGCGATCCGCTGGGACTGCCCACCCGCAAAGACCTTCACCTGATCCACACTCAAGCCCGCCTGCAGCGCCAGCCTCACCTGGAAGGCAGCCGTCAGCGAGGTCTCTCCGTAGGGCGCGTCCGACGCCAACAGGATCTGCGCCGGTGGCACCAGCTTGAACAGCGCCAGCAGGTCAGCTGTGATCCACCAGGAGCTGTCGAACAGCAGGTTCGGCAGCTCCGCCGCGGGCCGCCAGATCCAGCCGAGGTCACAGGCCCCAGCGTGAGCGAGGATCAACCGCGCGCCAGGGAACTCGGTGGCGAGCGCCACGGCGTGACGCCCCAGCGCGGGGATGCCGCGCCCGGCGTGGATCAGGATCGGCAGCGAGCGCTCGTCGGCGAGCGCGACCAGCCTGCGGACCTCCGGATGGTCGAGTTCGAACTGCTCCGCGCGAGGATGCAGCTTGATTCCGCGCGCGCCGGCCTCGAGCGCGCGTAGCGCCTCCCTGGGCGCGTCAACGGCCGGGTTGACCCGGCAGAACGGCACCATCAAGCCACCCGACTGCTCCGCCATCCTGATCACGGCGTCATTGGCTTCGCGGTAGCCGCTGGGTTCGTGCATCGGGAACACAAAGCAGCCGCGTGCGCCGGCGCGGCGCAGCACGCCCGTGAGCTCCTGCGGGGTCTGCTTGAAGCCGTCCGGGTCATTCTGACCCAGATGGGTGTGAGCGTCGAACAGCTCAAGGCCCGGAACCAGGGTCCGGGCGGCGTCGAGCCAGATTGAGACCGCGTCGCTGACGTCCATGCCTTGATTCGTACCATGAACTCAATGGCCAGAGAGCTCACCGACCCCTGGACGCTCGGCGGCGTCGAGATTCCGAACCGCGTCGTGCTGGCGCCGCTGGCCGGGATCGGCAACTGGTTCGTGCGTCTGCAGGCCAAGAGGTACGGTGCCGGCCTTGCCGTCTCAGAGATGGTTTCCAGCCATGCGATCCACCACGGCAACGAGCGCACCTGCGTTGAGATGCTGCGGATCCATCCCGATGAGCACCCGGTGTCGGTGCAGCTCTTCGGCGCTGATCCCGACGTGATGGCCGCCGCCGCCGAGCGGGTGGCCGCGGCCGGCGCCGACATCATTGACATCAACATGGGCTGTCCGGTCCCCAAAGTCTGCAAGACCGGGGCGGGGGCGGCGTTGCTCGACGACCCGGACAGGGCGCTGGCCGTCGCGCGGGCGGCGGCCAGGGGCAGCGGCTTGCCGGTGACCGTCAAGTTGCGCACCGGCCTGCGGCCCGGCGACGGCAAGGGCGTCGCCCTCGCGCGAGACCTCGCCGAGCGCGGCGAGGTCGCCGGTCTCTGCATACATCCGCGGCACGCCTCGCAGCGCCACGCCGGCACGCCTGACTATGCGCTGGCCGCGCAGTTGGTGGCGGAGTTGCCGGTGCCCGTGCTGATCTCCGGCGGCCTGCGGTCGGCTCAGCAGGCGCGCGATGCCTTCGAGCAGACCGGCGCCGAGGCTGTACTGCTGGCGCGCGGCTCGCTCGGCAACCCGTGGCTGTTCGCGGAACTGGTCGGTGGCCGCGAGGGGCAGCCCACCCCTGAGGAGGTCCTCGGGGAGATCGACTGGGTGCTGGAGCGGGCGGTGGAGCATCTGGGGGAGGAGCGCGCCAACCGATACCTGCGCAAGTTCTACCCCTGGTACATCGACCGCCTCGGGGGCACGCGCGCCGAGCACGCGGTCCTGCAGTCGGCGCTGCAGCAGGCGCCGAGCACGGCCGCGGCACGCGACCTCTTTCAGGGAGCCATATCGTCGCAGCGCTCTATACTGTCGCGCCCTAGCCGCGCAGTAGCAGTGGATTCCCGCGTCAGCGGGCTTTTTTCTGTCTCGACCTAACCTCTTGGATTCGCTATGCCCAAAGACGTAATTCTCACCCCAGAAGGTCTAGCCAACCTCAAAGCTGAGCTTGAACACATGTCAACAGTCCGTCGCCGCGAGGTTGCCGCGCGGATCAAGGAGGCGCGTGACTTCGGCGACATCTCTGAAAACGCCGAGTACGACGACGCCAAGAACGAGCAGGCGATGCTCGAGGGCCGGATCGCGCAGCTTGAGGAGAAGCTCCGTTCGGCGACCGTGATCGACGCCGCCGAACTGGACACTGACATCGTCCGCGTCGGTTCCACCGTCCACGTTGTGGATGCGCAGGGCGCCAAGCTCAAGTACACGATCGTCGGCTCCGCCGAGGCCAAGCCCGCGGACATGAGGCTCTCCAACGAGTCACCCGTCGGCAAGGCTCTGGTAGGCCGTAAGAAGGGTGATGAGGTCGTGTTCGCCACGCCCAGGGGCGAGCGCAAGCTCAAGATCTCCAAAATCGAAGTTGCCTAGCCGGTGGTCGGACCGGTAGTGGCACCGTCCGGACCGGACCACTGATCCCGCTGGAAGTGAGGGATGGCGACGATCAGATGAGGCTCGGATGAGCGCTGCAGACGAGGAGCCGCTCGACGTCTTCGCCGCCCGGCGGCAGAAGCTCGCCGATCTGCGGGCCGCCGGCGTTGAGCCGTTCCCGCACTCCTTTGCGGGAGTTGAGGGCGTCGCGGCCGTCCGTGCGACGCATGCCGGCCTCCAGGCGGGGGATGAGACCGATGTCCGTCACCGCCTCGCCGGGCGTCTGGCCGCGCGGCGGGGGCAGGGCAAGATGGCGTTCCTTGATCTTGTCGACCGTTCAGGGCGCATCCAGCTGCAGGCTCGCGTCGACGAGCTGGGTCCCGAGCGCATGGAGATGCTGCTCAGCCTCGATCTGGGGGATCTGATCGGCGTTGACGGCACCGCCTTCAGCTCCCGGCGCGGCGAGCTGTCGCTGCGGCTCTCAGACTTCCAGCTGCTGGCCAAGTCTCTGCGGCCGCCGCCGGACAAGCACCACGGTCTCAGTGATGTGGAGACTCGCTATCGACGCCGCGAAGCTGACCTGCTCTCAAATGAGGCCGTCAGGGCGCTCTTCATCACCCGGGCGCGCATGATCGCCGCGATCCGGCACTACCTGGACGGCCACGGTTTCATAGAGGTGGAAACGCCGATCCTGCAGCCGCTCTACGGCGGCGCCGCGGCTCGCCCCTTCACCACGCATCACAACGCGCTCGACCGCGAGCTATACCTGCGGATCGCGCCGGAGCTCTATCTCAAGCGCCTGATCGTCGGCGGCCTTGAGCGCGTCTATGAGATCGGGCGGCTGTTCCGCAATGAGGGGCTCTCCTACAAGCACAACCCCGAGTTCACCTCGATCGAGTACTACGAGGCCTACGCCGATTACATCGATGTCGCCGCTCGCTTTGAGGAGCTGATGCGCCATGTGACGACCGAGATCGGATATGCGGGGCCGCTGGACTTCCAGAAGCCCTGGCACCGCGAGACCCTCGCCGGCGCGATTGAGAGCCGCACGGGCATCGACATCCTCACCAGCCGCGATCGCGGCTCGCTCGCCACGGCGATGAGCGCCAAGGGCCTGCCGGTACCGGAGAGCGACACCTGGCCACAGCTCGTCGATGAGCTCGTGTCCAAACACGTCGAGCCGACGCTGATCGAGCCGACGATGCTGTTTGACTACCCGGTTGAGATCTCACCGTTGGCCAAGCGCCACCGCGAGCAGGACGGCCTTGTTGAGCGCTTTGAGGCGTTCATCAACGGCATGGAGGTGGCAAACGCCTTCTCCGAGCTCAACGATCCCGACGATCAGCGCGCCCGCTTTGAGGAACAGAGGGCCCTGGCCGCCGGCGGTGACGAGGAAGCGCAACCGTACGATGAGGCCTACATCCAAGCGCTTGAATACGGGCTGCCGCCAACCGGCGGGATCGGCTTCGGAATCGACCGGATGGCGATGATCCTCACGGGCCAGACGAGCATCCGCGAGGTTGTGCTCTTCCCGGCGATGCGCGACTGAGGGCCGGTTCCGGTTGTTTCTGCAAGCTCCTGCCGGATCGCCCCAAACCCCTGCAAAATCCTGCCCGCGTCGCCTTCAGGGATTACCGTGCCTGCCGATAAGTGAATATGGGCAGACTCGAGAACCCGGGGGAGTGCTTTAGATGAGTCGCAAAGTGCGGGTCGAATCATGGCTACGCCATGAGAGATCGGTCAGAGCAGATGCGCATCGCTGACAGGTGGAGACGCCTGACGGATTGTCTTCCGTTTGTTCGCAAGCGGCGCGAGGAGGGACAGGCGCTGGTCGAGTTCGCGCTCGTCATGCCCGTGGTGCTGCTGATCCTGTTCGCGATCATCCAGTTCGGGATCATGCTGAACACCTACATCACGGTGACCGACTCAGCCCGCTCTGGGGCGCGCCAATTAGCGCTGGAACAGGGCAACAACGACCCCTGCGATCCGTCTGTAAGGGTGGCGACCAATGCTGGCCAGTCCGCGGGCATCGGGGCCTCGAACGTGACCATCGGCTTCACATCGGCGACAGCCCCAACCGTGACGACGACGACGAACGATTACTGCGAGGGCACCGTGAGCGGCAGCACTACATCGCCCACGACATACACCTACTCCCCTACCGGCACCAACACCATCGGCACCGAGATACAGGGTGACACCGCGAGCATGATCGTCAACAAGCCCTTCACACTTAGTATTTTCGGTCTGGGCATCTTCCACATCACTTTGAGCGCCTCGGCATCGGATGCGATCGAATGAGGGGCGGCTCTGTGACCGGCAAGAGGGCTCGTCGAGAGGACGGACAGGTGCTGCCGTTGATCGCGCTGTTCTTGGTAGTCGTGGCTGGGCTGATGGTGCTGGTCGTAGACATCGGGCGCGTGTATGTCGCCCAACAGCAGTTGCAGAATGCGGTGAATGCCGCCGCACTGGCCGCCGGGCAGGCGCTTCCGAACTCCACAAATGCTTATTCGGAGGCGGTCGCCTACAGCGGCGTCAGCGGTAAGCGGAACGCGCTCTTCGGTTACGACGTCTCTGCTGCTCCCGCACAGGTTACGTTCGAGTGCCTCTCACATGGCGTCGACTACACGAATGGGACCTGTCCCACCGACACCAGCGGTGACAGTTGCCACCCGACCGGCGCTCAGACGCCACCTACCAGCACCTGCAACGCCGTTTATGTCACCGAGCAGGCGACCGTCAAGTCAATACTCGGTGGCCTGATCTTCCCGAGTTGGACGATAAAGGCGACCGCGATTGCGGCTGCGCGCGGAGGGACCTCGCCCCCGCTCAACGTCTTCGTCATCCTCGACAACACGGTCTCGATGATGAACACGACCTGCAGCGCCGCCGTGTCGGGCATAACCTCCGGCCAAAGGAAACTTGATTGCGCCAAGGCAGGTATGCGGACGTTGCTCCAGACGCTCGATCCTTGCAGCACGACCTTGACCAGTTGTGGTGCCGCAACCGCCAATACGGGAGGAGCGCTCGGGGCGAACGTCACCAATCCGTTAGATGAAGTGGGCGTCCTGGTCACGCCGGCGATGACCATGAGTGGGGGCAGCGTGCCGACAGCGTCGCTGAACGATGAGATCAACTGCGACTCAAACGCCACGTTCGCGGACACCTACCCGACGTGGAGCAACTACACATACAGTTCGTCTTCTGCCAACGAAGGGATTCCGAACGGGGACATATATGCCGGCTTTGAGGCGATCGGACTCTCAAGCGACTACCGCACGTCCGACACCAGCACCACGCTCAACACCACAAGCAATGCATCAGACGTCGTCGACGCCGTCAACTGGAACGAGTGCACCGGTGACAAGTACCCGGGTTACAGCGCGAATGACGTCTACGGACTGAAGGACATCGGCGGGCAGGGCAGTGCTCTCGCCGGCGCGATCACGGAGGCCCAGTATCTGCTCCAGAGCGCTCCCGCCCGGACGCCTGCGGCGCAGAACGTGATCGTGATCGAGAGTGACGGCGATCTGACCACCGGCACGAACCCATGCCTCTCCGCACTGGAGGCCGCCACCGAGGCAAAGGATGCCGGCACAGACATCTACTCGATCGAGTACGACTCGGCGGGTAGCTTCTGCCCCGACACCGGCGACCCGACATCCGTGAGCGCCTCAACAGACAACGTGCCGATTCCCGCCAACAAAACAAACGGCCGGCTCACCTACGGCGACTCGGAATTGATGCAGGACATGGCCACCGGCAGCAACTACTTCTTCGACCAGACTGACGCGGGCGACCTCACCACTGCCTTCCAGGCTGTTGGTAACGACCTCAGCGGCTCGCGGCTGATCGCCGACTGTACACAGGCGCCGCCGGCGTGCTGACAGGGCCCGAGATGCACGTTTGGTCTACCTTGCTCCGTACGAGGCCCAAAGCTCACGACACGGGCCGACGCGTTGATATGGTGCGCAATTTCTTTGGTCGAATCCGCTCCGACAGCGGCCAGGCGGTGGTCGAGCTTGCATTCGTGCTGCCCATCATCATGCTGATCCTGTTCGGGATCATCGATTTCGGGCTGGCGCTGAACAACTACAACGCGGACACGAACCTCGCGAACCTCGCTGCCCGCAGCGCCTCGGTGATGGGCACCACGTCCACGGCGCTCTGCAACGGCACCACCGAGACGAACCTGACGGCGTTTGTCAAGTGCGAGGCGACTGCCACAGGGGCGCCGCAGCCGACCTACATCTGCTTTGGCGATACGGCGTCGACGCCGCCCAGCTCCACGCTGAGCACCGGCGACTCATTGAAGGTCGAGGTCCAGTCCACATTCGCGTGGCTGAAGATCCTCACCGGAAGCAACAAGCTCAACCTGAACTCCGCGATCACCGCCAGCGCGACCAACCGGATCGAGCAGGCTGAACCGAGCGGAACCACCAACCCCTTCTTCTCGACCACCTACACGCCGGTCTGCACCTCTTGAGCCCGGGCAGCCAGAACAACTCCTCATGTTCAGGGCCCGATCAGCCGATACCAGAAGGAAATCTGCGTTGCAGCGTTGAACTTCGCCTCGTACGGGGCCGATAGGAGCCCGAGAGTCCGAATGGAGATCAACTGATGGAAGCCCACGGTCGTTTCGGCAGGACCGGCACCAGCCGGTCGGGCCAGATGTCATCTAGTCGCAGAGGTTCGGCGCTGATCGCGCTGATAGCGGCGCTGATTGCCGGCGGCCTGATCTACCTGTTCGTCTCGCACTACAACAAGACCAACACGCCGTCCGCAGCCACGACGGCAACGGTCTTCGTAGCGAAGAAATACATCCCGGCCGGCACACCGGAGACGCAGGTCATCTCGGGCAACCTGCTCAAGTCTGAGGTAGTGCCGTCAACGCAGGTCATCACGGGCGCGATATCTGACCCTTCGGTGATCACCGGCGAGGTGGCGTCTGCGTCGATAGCCGCGGGCCAGCAGATCACGGCCGCTGACTTCAGCCACACGAACGTCACGATCAGCTCATACCTGACCGGTCCCTACCGCGCGGTCGTGATCCAGATTGATCCCGTGCACGGGCTCACCGCGTACATCGGTGTCGGCTCCACGATTGACGTGGTGGCGACAGGCAAGGGCGGGAGCCTCCAGCTCTTCAACGACGTCACCGTCCTGGCAAACACCGCCGGTGACGTGGTACTCAAACTTACGCAGGCGCAGGTGCTCGCCCTGACCAACGCTGAGCAGGAAGGTCTGACAATCTGGTTCGCGCTGCGGCCACTGACCGGCGCGACCAATCAAGTTCCCCACAATTACGTGGCAAAGATCGCGTCATGAGCCGCCGTATCGCCGCCATCGTTGCGCACGACGACTCGGTTGCGCAGGATCTGCTCACCGCCCAGATCCCGACCGGTCCTGGAATTGAGGTGGTGTCCGTCCTGGAACGTCTGGTGCTCACCACGGATGACATCCGCCGTTCAGACGCGGACGTCCTGATCATCATCTGCCGCGAGCACTCAGCCGACGGTCTGGCGCTCGCCGAGTGGTGGCACAACGTTCGCCCCGGCCGGCCCGTGGTGGTCATGTCGGAGGGCGACGACGAGATCTTCGTCGAGCACGTGTTCGCCGCGGGGGCCGATGACTTCATCGTCATCAGCCCGTCCATCGGTGCGGCCGAGAAGACCCGCGGTGACCTGCAGTTCGCGATCCGCAAGGCTGTTGCGCGTCACTACACCGGTACCGAACGCGCCGTGGACAGCGGCACGTTGCTCGCCGTGCTTGGCCCCAAGGGCGGCTCGGGTAAGACGGTCACCAGCACCAACCTGGCGGTCGCGCTGGCCTCGCGCGGGAGGCGGACAGCGCTGATCGATCTGGATCTCCACTTTGGCGATGTCGCACTGGCCCTTGACCTGAACCCACACTTGACCAGCTTCGATCTTGCCGTATCGGGTGGAGGCCTGGACGGCGAGAAGCTGGACGACTTCATGCTTCGCCATCCGAGCGGTCTTCGTGTGCTGGCAGCGCCGGTGAAGCCGGACCAGGCGGCCTCGGTTTCACCGGGACTGATGCTCGACGTGTACTCGATCCTGCGTCGCGAATATGACTTCGTGATCGTCGACACGCCGCCGTCGTTCACGCCCGAGGTGATCGCCACGATCGACAACGCGAACGCCGTTTGCATGGTGGTGATGCTCGACGCGCTGTCGCTCAAGAACGCGCGCCTCGGCCTCGAGACGCTCGACCTGATGGGTTTCCCCGAAGACAAGGTCAAGGTCGTCCTGAGCCGGGCAGGCACCTCCGTCGGCATCAGCGAGGCCGACGCGATCGAAATCATGGGGCGCAGGTTGGACATCCTCGTTCCGAGCGATCGCAGTGTTTCGCGCTCACTTGGCGATGGCGTGCCACTGGTCATCTCGCAGCCGAAGGCTGAGGTGGCCAGGGCCTATGAGGCGCTCGCTGACCTCTTCACCGTCTCCCCCGAAGAAGAGGTGGAGGTTGAGGCGAAGCCGCGACGGACATGGGGGTGGCGCCGTAAGCGCCGAGACCAGCGGGAGATAACGCTGGCCGGAATCGGCCAGACCAAGCTGTAAGGGGATGTAATGGAACTTCGCGAGCGACTGCAGGGGCTTCAGGCCACAGGGGCTAGTGAGATCGTGCCGGATTCGTTCGGCGAGCTCAAAGACCGGATCCACATGGCTGTGATCTCGACGCTGGGCCCGAGGCTCTATAACGAGTCGCTCTCTCCTGCCGCGCTACAGGAGGTGGTCCTGGCTGACATCCGTACCCGTCTCACGCAGGAGCGCGGCATCGCCACCACCGACCGCGAGCGCATAGCCCAGGAGATCGCCAACGACACGCTGGGGCACGGACCGATTGAGCCCCTGCTGCAGGACGACACCGTCAGCGAAGTTATGGTCAACGGCCCCGGTGACGTCTGGGTCGAGCGCAGTGGCAAGATCCAGAAGACGAGCGTGCGGTTCACCGACGAGCATCACCTGCGTCGCATCATCAACAAGATCGTCGCCCAGGTCGGTCGCCGCGTGGATGAGTCGTCGCCGATGGTCGATGCCCGTCTGCCCGACGGCAGCCGTGTCAACGCGGTGCTGCCGCCCCTGTCGCTGACCGGACCGCTGCTCACGATCCGCAAGTTTTCCAAGACGCGCTGGGACCTCGCTGACCTTGTCAAGATCAACTCGCTGCCTTTCGCAGCCAAGGAGTACCTGGAAGCCGCGATCCACGCTGAGCTGAACATCCTGATCTCCGGCGGCACCGGCTCGGGCAAGACGACCCTGCTGAACGCGATGTCCTCGGCGATCCCGGACACGGAGCGGATCATCACGATCGAGGACGCCGCCGAGTTGCGCCTCAACCAGGCGCACGTGCTGAGGCTTGAGTCCCGTCCGAAGAACATAGAGGGATCGGGTGAGATCCCGATACGCGACCTGGTCCGTAACTCGCTGCGGATGCGCCCCGATCGGATCATCATCGGAGAGGTCCGCGGCTCTGAGGCGCTGGACATGCTGCAGGCGATGAACACCGGCCACGACGGCTCACTCAGCACCTGTCACGCGAACTCGCCGCGTGACGCGGTATCTCGTGTCGAGAGCATGGTCCTGATGGCCGGCATCGACTTTCCGATGCGCGCGGTCCGCCAGCAGATCTCGCGAGCGCTCGACCTGGTCATACAGATCGAACGCTTCAGCGACGGCACCCGCAAGGTGACCAGCATCACCGAGGTTCAGCGGATGGAAGGGGAGACCGTGACGCTCCAGGATATCTTCGAATACAGGTTCGACAAGGCCCACGTCGAGCTCGGCGGCACGCTCGTGTACTCAGGGCTACGGCCGGTTTCAGGGAAGTTTGAGCGCAACGGCGTGCCGCTGCCGAGCTGGATGGAGGAGCACAACTTCTCCGATGACCGTGCAGCCCAGGAGCGGCCGTCATCGCCCTTCGCCGCCAGGCCGCCGCGCGCCGACTCAAGGCGGCTGGGACGGTGAACCAAGGGACCGGCCAGCGGCACCGGCTCTCAGCTGGGGCACTGTGATGAACAGCGGGGTCGGCGCGGATATTGCGCTAAGCGTTGTCGTGGGCGGCCTGATCGGCCTGATCGTGATCGTGCTGACCGGTGAACGCAGTACAGACGTTGCCAAGCGAGTCAGCGCCTACGTGACCCCGACAGCGGAGGCGCTCTCGCTCGATCCGAAGCGGTCGTTGGTTGAACGCGCGCTTGGAGACAAACAGGCGCGTCAGCTCGCCCGTTCTCCGCGGATCGTGAGGATCCGCGTTGAGATGGAGGTCGCGGACATCAAGCTCCCGCTCGAGCAGTTCTTCCTGTTGATCCTGGCCTTGACGGCTCTGGTCGGCTGGGCGGTGGCGGCCAGCACGCACAGCCTCCCCGCTGCGCTGCTCGGCCTGTTCGTACCGGTTGTCGCCCAGCAGGTGGTGAAGTTCATGGCGTCGCGCCAGCGGCGGGCCTTCGCAGAGCAGCTCCCCGACAACCTGGCGGTCCTGGCTTCGGCGATGCGCGCCGGCCAGACGTTCATCGGGGCGCTGCGGTCGGTGCTGGAAGACGCTCCCGAGCCGTCACGTCGTGAGTTGTCCCGTGCCGTTCTTGACGAGCAGATTGGGGTGCCGCTCGCTGAGGCGCTCACGCATGTCACAGAGCGGATGCGCAGCGAGGATTTCGGGCATGTAACGATCGTCGCGTCACTTCAGCGTGAAACGGGCGGCAACACCGCCGAGGTCATTGACATGGTGGCTCAGACCGTGCGCGAACGTATGGAGATTCGCCGCATGGTACGTGGGCTAACGGCTCAGGGGCGGCTCTCCGGAGGCGTGCTCTCGCTGCTGCCGGTCGGGCTCCTGATCCTCATCTCCGTGGTCAACCCGACCTACGTACATCCACTGTTTCACACCACAGCCGGGCTGGCCGGCCTCGGCGTCGGCATCGGTCTCGTGATCTGCGGCGGACTTGCGATCCGCAAGATCGTGGACATCAAGGTTTGAGGGAGGCTGGACGATCATGTACCTGTATCTGGTAGCGGGAGCGCTGTTTTTGGGGGTCGCGGTTGTGGCGGCTATGGGTGCCGCCCGGACCGGTCGCCGCGCCGCGGTGTCGCGGATCGCCACGATCATCGACTACGGGACGCAGAACTTCGTCGGTGGCGGCGCGGCGGACGAAGCGAGCCTCTTCATCGACGCCGCACCAGAGCAGTCGGCTGTCGCCTCTGCCGCCACCTGGTTGGGCGGTCTCTTCTCCGGTCGCCTGACTGCGTTCCGGGAGGATGCGATCCATGACCAGCTGATAGCCGCCGGCATGTACACCATTGCGCCGCGCACGATCGTCGGATATCGGCTGCTCGCCACCTTGCTGCTGCCTCTCCTGGTGTATGTGGCCTTCGGGTTACATGGCGCGAGCGATCTGCTGATGATCGTGATCGCGGCGTTCGTCGGTTGGATAATGCCTCTGACTGTCGTGCAGCGCAAGGCGCGCCAGCGTCTTGACACGGTCGATCGCGCCCTGCCCGATCTGATTGACCTGCTCTGCGTCATGATCGAGGCCGGACTCTCATTCCCGGCTTCGCTGCGGATGGCTTCCGAGCAGTTCGGGCCGCCGCTCAGCGATGAACTCCGACTCACCCTGCAGGAGCAGACGATGGGCCTCTCAGTCGATGAGGCGCTCTCCCATATGGCCGATCGCGCCGATACGCCGGCGATGAAGTCCTTCGTACGCGCGATGTCGCAGGGCGAGAAGATGGGCATCTCAACCGGTCAGATCATGCGCAACCTCGCAGGCGAGATGCGGAACCGACGTCGCGCGAGGGCCGAGGAGAAAGCCCAGAAGACCCCGGTGTTGATGCTCTTCCCGTTGGTCTTCCTGATCTTCCCGGCGATGTTCATCATCCTGATGACGCCGGCTGTTATCAATCTGGTCGACGGCTTCAAGTAGCAGCTGGGGCTCTACGAGCCCGCTGACGGGGCCGAGGTGGAGGGTGCACGCTGTGGGCCAGCGGGTAGGTGTGGGCCAGCGGTAGGGCGTCTGCCGGGCGGTGAGGTGCCAGCTCCTGGCGGAGCTGGCACCTCACCGGACAGGCCGGAAGCGCCCAAGATCTGGCGTTCGACGACTCCGCTTCAGAGGCTGGTTGCCACTGATGAGAGTTCGCTTTTGACTCCGTCGCTGAGGAAGTGCAGCGCTGCAATTGCGACGACTGCGATCAGCGCGAGAATCAGGGCATACTCGGTGAGGCCCTGGCCCTGCTCATCGTCTTCGAAGGCGCGACCGAAGGCGAGTTTTATGGTGGTGTGAAGCTTGAGCATGGATGCATATTTAGCCACTCTTTAGACATCTCCTTCTTTTCGTTGTAGTTTCCTGGCGCGCAGCTTCAATGCCGCGCATGGCGATGCAGCAAGGCACTGGTTTTCCGACGGAGATGCAGAGTAGTGGGCGCCGCATACGATCTCTGTCACGACTCGCGGCTCGTAAGCAGTGAGTTCAGTCCGTCGGCGGTCAGTCGCGTCGCGTTTGACACGGCTCCAACGTTGCGACTCACACGCCCCCTAAAACGCGAATGGGGCCGGTTCTCGAGAGAACCGGCCCCTTAAGTCTTGGTCACACACGGGTGCAACTGCGGACCTTACGTCTACAGGCTGGTGGCCACTGAGGACAGCTCGCTGTTGACACCGCTGCTGAGGAAGTGCAGAGCGGCGATAGCTACGACTGCGATCAGCGCGAGAATCAGGGCGTACTCAGTGAGGCCCTGACCCTCCTCTTCGTCAGTCGCGCGAGCGAAGACGAGCTGTAGGCTGGTGAGAAGCTTTGACATTAGTTGTTCACCCCCCTTCGTCGTGTGCGATCGAACCCGTGCTGCTGAGTAGCGACTCCGCAGCGTGTCATCGGAGGCTCTTATACGGCGTCGACCCCCTGGAACCTGCAAAAGGTATCCAGGTAGGCGGATGTCGTGCCCCGCTGGGTTATTCATCGGTGCGAAGGGCCTGCTCCTTGAGCGTTGTACGAAAAAAATCTGGACGCCTGTTGTAGGAGTCGCCGCATAAAGGCCCGAAAGCCCTGTAGACAGCCGAAGGACGCGAGTTGAGGACGGTGACGGTGCGTGCTGAAATAGACGGTCCGGCTTCGGGGAATCGGTCTCCACGCCGGTCAGCCAGATGAATAGCGGCACTGGTTCGCGTCACACCATCACGACGCTGAAGCCCGAGTTGCCCGCCCACAAGTCACGCGGCAGGTTTCCTGCCCGCCCGCCTGTAGGCGTGCGTGACTGGATAGAGGCGCGCGCGCTGTTCATAGTGGCCGTTTCGGCCGTGCTGCTGCTCACGCTCGCAGGGATACCCGACCACGTATCGCAGGACAGCTGGCTGGCGCTGGTGGCGGGACGGCTGGTGGCGGCCCATGGGATACCCCACTACGACTACTTCACCCAGATGGCTCACGGCGTGCGTTGGGTCGACCAGCAGTGGCTCGCGCAACTGCTGATGTATGAATTGGAGCGGGTGGGCGGCTTCCAGCTGCTGACCGTCGCGTACGTGCTGATCACCAGTGCGGCGTTCGCCGGAGCTATCGCGGTGGGACGTTTGCTCGGCGGCCAGGATCTACACGTCTTGGCGATGTTGCCACTGGGGGCGTTCTTCTACCTGGTCACCGCTGTAGCGATCCGCACACAGGGGTTCGCCTACCCGTTGTTCATCGCGATTCTCTACCTGCTGGCGGCCGATGTCCGAGCCGACGTGCCAAGTCGGCGGACGTGGTGGGTGCTGCCGATGCTGGTCCTGTGGGCGAACCTGCATGGCTCTGTCACCGTGGGTGTCGGGCTAGCGGTGCTCTACGGCTTGATCGAGCTTGTCCGCAGCGTCCGCGTCGGTAGCCTGATCAGCGGCCTCGGCGCACGAGCACTCGCGTTCATCGTGCTTGCGCCGCTGACGCTGCTCGTCACCCCGTACGGCACGTCAATCGTGCATTACTACCGGGCCACGCTGCTTAACCCTGAGTTCGGCAAGTTGGTCACGGAGTGGAAGCCGGTGACTTCGGTGCCGGTGCTCGCGGTCCCGCTGTTCGTGCTGATAGGCGGTGTCCTTTACACGCTAGCCCGGACTTGGCGGCGTACGCCGGCCTTCGAGCTGCTGGTGCTCGTGACACTGGCCGCCGGCGCGGTTGACGCAGCGCGCAACATCACCTGGTTCGGGTTGGCGGTGATGATGCTGCTGCCAAGCGCCATCAGCAAGCTCAAAGGTGGCCGCCCGGCACCGTTGCGACGAGCCAGGATCAACCGCAGGTTGGCGATCGCGTTTGCAGCGCTGGCTCTGCTCACCGCCGTAGTCATCCTCTGGCGCCCGCAGAGCTGGTTCACCAGCGCTTACCCGACGCGTGCGGTCGCGACACTCAAGCGCTTGATCGCCACAGACCCCGGGGTCGCGATCTTCGCGGACGTCCGTTACGCCGACTGGCTGATCTGGGAAGACCCACAGCTTTTCAGCGGGCGTGTTGCCTACGACACCAGCCTGGAGCTGTTGACCGACTCTCAGCTGCGCTCGATCGCGACCGTTACGAACCCCGGGCACAAGCAGATTCCGGCGGTTCTCAGGCCCTATGGCATCTGGGTGCTGAATCCGGCGAACAAGTCAGGCAACAGGTATCTGCTGGGACTTCCAGGCGTGCGACTGATCCTGAAGACCAAGCTCGCTCTGATCGCGACCCACCGGGCCGCTCCTACTCGGGTCGCCAGGTGAACGACCACGCGGCCGCGCTGCGACGTGGGGTCGCCGCCGCTCGGGCCGGCGACCGGACGGCTACGTACACGGTCGCGCTCCAGCAGATCCTGCTGGGGCTGATGCCGCTGGTGGTGCTCGTGTGGGAGGTGACCGTGGTCTTCGGCGGCTCGCGCAGCATCGCCGTGGACTTCCACGACGCCTACTACGTAGCTAGCTACCGGATGCTTCACGGCGGCGACCCCTATGCCTGGACGCATCGCGAAATCTACGCCGGAGTCGCGTTCGTCTATCCCGCCTTTTCGGCTCTGTTCTTCGCCCCGCTTGCGCTGATCGCGCAAGACTGGGCCGGCGTCCTGGACACCCTGGTGTGCATCGCAATGGCCCCACTCACACTGTGGGTGCTGCGCGTACGCGACTGGCGGGTCTACGGTGTCACTCTGCTCTGGCTGCCGGTGTTCGCTGGTTGGCAGACCGGCAACGAGACGATCATGCTCGTCCTGATCACGGCACTGGTCTGGCGGTACCGTGGGAACCCAATCGTCTCGGGGGTGCTCACAGCCGCCGCGATCTCGTTGAAACCGGTCATGTGGCCACTAGCGCTGTGGCTGCTCGCAACTCGCCGGTGGCGCGCCTCCGGCTACGGCCTCGCGACAGGGCTGCTCATCAATCTCGTCTCCTGGTCGGTGGTGGGCTTCGGGAACGTCGGTGTGTACCTACGTGACTCCGGGCTCGATACCCGGCACGCTTGGCGCGCTGGATACGGCATTGCGGCTGCGTTCGGGCATATCGGCTTGGGTCGTTCGTTCGGAGACCTGATGACAGTGGTGGTGTGCGCAGCTCTGGCGGTAACGATTGTTTATGTGGCTTTCGTTCACCATCGGGAGCGTCAGGCGCTCACGCTCACGATCGTGCTGATCTTGGCGGCGTCACCCCTGGTCTGGGTGCATTACTTCACGCTGCTGCTGATCCCGATGGCGCTGGAGTACCCGCGCGTCCGCTGGCTCTGGGCGCTGCCGGTGCTGATGTGGGTCTGCCCGCAGTCCTGGCACGTGCACACGTGGCAGGAGGCGCTCGCATGGCTGCTCGCTGGGACGATGCTCGTGATGTCGGTCCGCGCGGCGCGAGAATGAGCACAGACTCGAGTCGCGACGTACGTCCGACCTGGGTGGCCGCGACGATCGTCCTGATCGTCGCGGTACTGGGGCATGTGGTGATCGTCGGCGATGATGCTCGCTGGCTCGCGGCGCTCGGTCGGATCATCGTGCGCGACCACGCGGTCCCAACGGGGGTGCCGTTCGCGGCAGCGTCGACCGCGCACTGGCCGAACGCGCTGGTGCTGGCGGAGCTGATCTTCTACGCCCTGGAGTGGGCGATGGGTGATCAGGGCCTGCTGGTCGCGCAGACCGTGGCGGCGGCTATGGCGCTCGCGCTCCTCGCCTGGGGTGCCCGCGCCGCCGGCGCGGGCACCCCAGGCACCTGCCGAACCCTGCTGCTTGTCGTGATCGGAGCGTTCACCAGCTTTGCCGTCGCGCGTGTCCAGATGTTCTCGCTGGTGCTGTTCCCGCTGCTGCTGCTGCTGCTGCGGGCCGACCAGCGCGAGCCCTCACGACGGATCTGGCTCGTGCTGGGGCTGCTGGCGCTGTGGGCGAACCTGCACGGCACGGCACTCGCCGGTCTGGCGATGCTGTACCTATACCTGAGCTTTAGCCTTGCCCGAAAGAAGCCCGTGAGGGCGGGGCTGGTGGCGCTCACTTCGCTGGTCGCGATGTGCGTTACCCCCGCCGGCGCGCACACGGTCGCCTACTACTACGGGCTGACCACGAATCTGGCCGCCCAGCGCGGCGTGGGGCTCTGGGCGCCGCTGGGCACCGGGGCACCCGACGTGATCCTGGTGGTCGCGGCGGTCTGGATGGCGCTGGCGGCCTGGCGTGCGGCGCGGCCCCCGCTCTGGGAACTCGTGGCCGTGCTGTTGCTCGCCGTGCTGACCGTCAAGGCGGCGCGCAACGGGGTCTGGTTGCTGTTTCTGCTCGCGGCGCCTGCGGCCCGGGCGAGTCGTGGCGGGCGGCGCGGCTGGCGCGGCCTGATACCGGTCGCCGCGGCGGCGGCGGTCGCGCTGCTCGTAGCTGACGTGATCGGCTGGGCAGGGAGGGACGGCTCGACGCCACCGGCGATCGCCCGAGCGGTGGGGATCGCGCACGGCGCAACGATCCTCGCGGATTCGCAACCCGCTGAACAGATCGCCCTCGCCGGGGGCCGCATCTGGGCCGGCAACCCGATAGACGCGTTCTCAAAAACGGTGCAGGGCACGTACCTCGATTTCATCGCCGGAGCCGCAGGCGGGCGAGCCGCGCTCGAGCTGGCGCAGGTCAAGGTCGTCGTAGTGAGCTTGGGAACAGGCGCTGAGCGGCTCGTCTCGAGCGACCGGGCGTTTCGCAGGGCCGAAGTCATCGGAAATACGGCCATCTACGTGCGCCAGAGCTGAATGCAGCGGCAGTGACGGGGCTGGGGTGGCTGGCGGGGTTGTTAGACTGGCTGGGGACCCGAGATAAGGGACCCGAAATGTTCGAGCGATTCACCGAGCGCGCCCGCCAGGTTGTTGTCCTGGCTCAAGAAGAGGCGAGGACTCTCAAGCACAACTACATCGGCACGGAGCACATATTGCTCGGCCTGCTGCGCGAAGAAGAAGGACTTGCCGCGCGCGTCCTGGAGTCGCTGGAGATCACGGTGGAGCGTGTACGCGCGCAGGTGGTGCGAATCGTCGGCTCGGGCGAGGAAGTCACCTCTGGACAGATTCCGTTCACCCCCCGTGCCAAGAAGGTTCTGGAGCTCGCCCTGCGCGAAGCGCTGAGCCTCGGCCACAACTACATCGGCACCGAGCACATCCTGCTCGGCCTGGTCCGTGAGAACGAGGGCGTGGCCGCCCGCATCCTGCTGGACTTCGACGCCGACTCAGAGAAGATTCGCAACGAGGTCATCCGCATGCTCTCGGGTCCTGGTGGCCGCCAGCGCAGCGGCGCGGGCAGCCCCGCAGCGCCGGGCACGGGCGCCGGCTCCGGCGAGGGCAAGAAGTCCTCGAAGCTGCTCGATCAGTTCGGGCGCAACCTCACCAAGCTGGCCTCCGACGGCAAGCTCGACCCGGTCGTGGGTCGTGAGACCGAGATTGAGCGGATCATGCAGATCCTCAGCCGCCGCACCAAGAACAACCCGGTGCTGGTCGGAGAGCCCGGCGTCGGCAAGACAGCCGTGGTCGAAGGTCTCGCGCAACGGATCACCAACGCTGACGTCCCTGAGCTGCTCAAGGGCAAGCAGATCTACACGCTTGACCTGGCCGCCCTTGTGGCCGGTTCCAAGTACCGCGGTGAGTTTGAGGAGCGCCTCAAGAAGGTGATGAAGGAGATCACCCAGCGCGGGGACATCATCCTCTTCATAGACGAGTTGCACAACCTCGTCGGCGCCGGTGCCGCCGAGGGCGCAATCGACGCCGCTTCGATCCTGAAGCCCGCGCTCGCGCGCGGTGAGCTGCAGACGATCGGCGCCACCACGCTTGAGGAGTTCCGCAAGTACCTGGAGCGCGACTCTGCCCTGGAGCGCCGCTTCCAGAAGATCGTTGTCGACCAGCCTTCCAAGGATGAGACCGTGCAGATCCTCAAGGGCCTGCGTGATCGCTACGAGCAGCACCACAAGGTCAACATCACCGATGAGGCTTTGGTCGCAGCGGCTGACCTGGCCGACCGCTACATCTCCGATCGCTTTCTGCCTGACAAGGCGATCGATCTGATCGACGAGGCCGCGTCGCGTATGCGGATCAAGTCAATGACCTCACCCCCGGTCTACCGCGAGCTTGAGGACGAGATCGAGGAGACCCGGCGTGCAAAGGAAGCCGCGATCGAGGCCCAGGAGTTCGAGAAGGCCGCTAACCTCCGCGACCAGGAGCGTCGTCTGACCCAGAAGAAGCGCGATATGGCGGAGCAGTGGGAGGCCGGGGAGGCGACCGAGCGCCCGTCGATCGGTGAGGAGGAGATAGCTGACATCGTCTCAATGTGGACGGGGATCCCGGTCTTCAAACTGACCGAGGCTGAGACCGCGAAGCTGATGCGCATGGAGGATGAACTCCACAAGCGCGTGATCGGCCAGCACGCGGCGGTCGAAGTGATCTCCAAGGCGATCCGTCGCTCACGCGCAGGCCTCAAGGATCCCAAGCGGCCAACCGGCTCGTTCATCTTCCTGGGTCCGAGCGGCGTCGGCAAGACTGAACTGGCACGTACGCTCGCTGAGTTCCTGTTCGGTGACGAGGACACGATGATCCGCATTGACATGTCCGAGTACATGGAGAAGCACGCCGTCAGCCGTCTGGTCGGCTCACCTCCCGGATATATCGGATATGACGAAGGCGGTCAGCTGACCGAAGCCGTGCGCCGTAAGCCCTACAGCGTGCTGCTGCTCGATGAGATTGAGAAGGCCCACCCGGATGTCTTCAACATCCTGCTCCAGATCCTGGAGGACGGGCGCCTGACAGATGCACAGGGTCGCACCGTCGACTTCCGCCACACGATCGTGATCATGACGTCCAACATCGGCGCCTCCGAGATAGCGCGTAACACGCCGCTCGGTTTCGCGATCTCGGACGACGAGACCGGCATCACCTACGACGACATGAAGAACCGGATCATGGGCGAGCTCAAGCGCGTCTTCCGGCCCGAGTTCATCAACCGTATTGATGACGTGATCGTCTTCCACAAGCTCGCAAAGGATGAGATCAAGCAGATTGTGGACCTGCTGCTGCTCCGCATCCGCGAGTCGATGGCAGAGCGTGATCTGCAGCTTGAGCTCTCTGACGAGGCGAAGGATCTGCTGGTCGAGAAGGGTTGGGATCCGGCGATGGGCGCGCGTCCGTTGCGTCGCGCGATCCAGCGCTATATCGAGGACCCGCTCGCCGACTTTGTCCTGCGCTCGCAGGTTCCACCTGGCTCGACCGTGCTGGTCGAGCCAGGCGATCCGGACCAGCCGGAGGGCGCTGACAACCCTGAAGTGAAGCTCTCGGTGATCGAGAGCGCTCCCAAGCCCACGCCGGTTGGCGTCGGTGCCGAAGGCGGCGCAGATGAAGCCGAGTCCGGAGACCCCGCGGCGCACGACGCAGCGGACTCCGGCGCCGGCGAGTCCTAGCCGGGGCTGCTCGGTCGGGGTGGGGGTGGTGCGGCCCCCCCGATCTGCCGCGCTTAGGCCTGCTTCGGAGGCGTCTGGAGATTATCTGGCGTTTGGCGGCGTGTTGGACGCGCATGGGCCGTACGTCAGGGGCGTGACGTAGGCTCGGCTCACTGATGGCAGCTGCTAAGTCCGTACACCTCTGCTCGGCCTGTGGACACGAGAGCCCGCGCTGGGTCGGTCAGTGCCCGGGCTGCGGCGAGTGGAACACGCTCGTTGAGGAGTTGCGCGTCCGGCCGGCCGTAGCCGGCGCTGCCCGCGCTCAGCGCAGTGCGGGCGCGGTGAGACCGGTGGCGCTGCGATCGGTCTCAGCAGAGGAGCACGCGCGCCTGAGCACCGGGATCGGGGAGCTTGACAACGTGCTGGGCGGCGGCCTGGTCCCGGGCTCCCTGGTCCTGATAGGCGGCTCGCCCGGGGTCGGCAAGTCGACCTTGACGACGATGGCCCTCGCCAATCTCGCGGCGGCCGGTCGCAGCACGCTGTACGTATCGGCGGAGGAGTCGGCGGCTCAGATCAGATTGCGGGCAGAGCGGCTGCGGGGCGGCGATGCGCTCGCCATCCCGGTGATAGCGCAGACAGATCTGCACACCGTGCTCGCGACGCTCGAGAGCGAACGTCCGGAGGTCTGCGTGATCGACTCGGTCCAGACCCTCAACTGCGCCGAGTTGAGCAGCGCAGCCGGTTCTGTCGCGCAGGTGCGTGAGGTCGCGTCGGAGATCATGCGCGTCGCCAAGTCCAACCGCATCGCGGTGCTGCTCGTCGGGCACGTGACCAAGGACGGTGCGCTCGCCGGCCCGCGTGTGCTCGAGCACCTGGTCGATTGCGTCCTGCAGTTCGAGGGTGAGCGCGAGCGCACATATCGGACCGTGCGCGCGATCAAGAACCGCTTCGGCTCGACCAACGAGGCTGGCGTCTTTGAAATGCGAGATGACGGCCTTGTCGAGGTGCTCGACGCGTCGGCCCGCTTCGTCGCGGAGGCGACGCGCGCCCCAGGCAGCGTCGTGCTGGCGGCCATGGAGGGAACGCGTCCACTGCTGGTGGAGGTGCAGGCGCTCGTATCGCCTTCCGAGCTTGAGCCGCCGCGCCGCGTGGTTGCGGGGATCGACCGCAACCGGCTCGCGCTGGTGCTGGCGGTGCTCGGCCGCCACGCCGGCATCGGGCTCGGAGCCTGCGACGTGTTCGTCAATGTTGTCGGCGGCGTGCGGAGCGACGAGCCCGGAGCCGATCTCGCGGTCGCGCTGGCCGTCGCCAGCGCGAGCAGGGGCGCCGTTCTGGCGTCTGCGCAGGGGAAGCCGCTGGCCTGCTTTGGCGAGCTGGGGCTCACCGGTGAGCTGCGCTCGGTGGCCCATGCTGAGCGCCGCCTCGCGGAGGCCGCCAAGTTCGGCCTGAGCCCCGTGCTCGAGCCCGGGACCTGCCGAACCTTGAGAGAGGCTGTGCAGCAGGCGCTGGGCCGTGAGCGCCCCGCGCTCGCGAGCGCGTAACATCAGAAGCCTTATGGCTTCACGATCCGGGGAAGAGTTCAGAGACGAACTCGAGTCTCGCCAAGAGTCCCGGATGGTGCGGGCTCTGGAGATGGTGGCGCCTGGAACGGCGCTGCGCGAGGGGTTGGACAACATTCTGCACGCCCACACCGGCGGCCTGATAGTGATCGGGGACGCAGATGAGCTCTCCTTTCTTTTCTCCGGGGGGATCAAGCTCGACCTCGAGTACTCGCCGGCGTTGCTTTACGAGCTGGCGAAGATGGACGGCGCGATTGTGCTCAGCGCGAACGCGACCAAGATCGCGCACGTCAACCTCCAGCTGACGCCGGATCCGACCATCTACACGATGGAGACCGGAACGCGCCACAGGACAGCTGAGCGCGTCTCCAAGCAGACCGAGGCGCTGGTGGTCGCGATCTCCGAGCGCCGTGAGGTCGTCTCGCTCTACGTGGACGGCTTCAAGTACATCCTTGCGGACATCCCCGTGGTCCTGGCCAAGGCGAATCAGGCGCTGGCGACGCTCGACAAGTACCGCAGCCGCCTGGATCAGGTGTCGACGCGGCTGACAGCGCTCGAGTTCGAGGGCGGCACGACTCTTCACGACATCCTCACCGTGCTGCAGCGGGTTGAGCTAGTGACGCGCATGGCGGTGGAGATCGAGCGCTACATAGTTGAGCTCGGCACCCAGGGTCGCCTGATTGAGATGCAGCTTGACGAGACGATGCTCGGAGTCGCCGCGGAGAAGGCCGCGCTCGTCCATGACTACCTGGTGCAGGACACCGACGAGGCGTTCCAGGACGCCTTTGAGCAGCTTGTTCGCCTCGCCCATCAGGACCTGCTGGACTTCGGCCGCCTGGCTGAGCTGCTCGGTTACGACCGCAAGCTCAATACGCTCGACTACCCGATCTCCCCCCGGGGGATCCGGATCCTCGGCCGCATACCGCGCTTGCCAAAACTTGTCGTCAGGCGGGTCGTCGAAGAGTTCGGCGGCCTGGAAGAGCTGCTGGCCGCGACCGATGGCGAGCTGGAAACCGTCGACGGTGTCGGCGAGATCAGGGCCAAGGACATCCGCGAGGGACTTCGCCGCCAGCAGGAGATCAACCTGGTGGACCGATACCTGCAGACGTAGTTGGGATAGAAGGCGCCGGGCGCGGATACGTCGCCGCAGGCCGAGGATAGGAGCACACCATCACTGAGCTAACGGAAGAGCACTTGGACGACGCAGAACATTTCGAGGACCCGGCTGCCGTAGAAGGCTCCGAGGGCCAGGAGCAACTCGACGATCTGGATGACATAGCTCCGCTCGTACCGCAGGAGGTCTTTGAGGTCGGAGACAGCGTCGTCTACCCGCATCACGGTGCCGGCAAGGTCCTCAAGAAGGAGCAGAAGACGGTCCTTGGCGAGAGCCGTGAGTACCTGACGGTCAAGATCCTTCACAACGACATGACCGTGATGGTCCCGACTGAGAACGCCGCAGCCGCCGGATTGCGCCGCGTGATGGACGAGGAGATGATCCGCAAAGTAATCGCGGTGCTGGAGGACGAGTGCTCGGAGATGCCGAGGAATTGGAACCGGCGCTTCAAGCACAACCGCGACAAGATCAAGACCGGCGACATCTATGACCTCGCTGACGTGGTGCGCAATCTCGCCGTGCGCGACCACCAGAAGGGGCTCTCAACTGGTGAGAAGCAGATGTTCACGCGGGCCAGGCGGATCCTCGCTTCCGAGATGATGTACGCCCTCGGGATGGATGAGGAGCAGGTGGATGCGCACCTATCGAGCGTGATTCTCGAGGGCGCCGGCAACGCGACCCCGGTCGGCGTCGGGTCCGAGTAGTCGCAGTGGTGGTCTGGAGTACGGCCGTCGACCCGACCCACGAAGACCACCGTCGTGAAGTGGAAATTCGGTATCGAATTTATGATTCGGGACAGTAGATGGCGGTCGCGCTGATCGTGGCCGCAGGCCGTGGTGAGCGCCTTGGGTCTGGGGGACCCAAGGCGCTCACAAACGTTGCGGGTCGCCCGATGCTCGATTGGAGCGTGCGGGCTGCCCAGGCGGTCTCCGCGATCGGCACGATCGTGGTGGCGCTGCCCGGCAACTACCTCAATAAGGCACCCCGCGGCACGATCGGCGTGGTCGGTGGGGCCAGCCGCTCTGAATCGGTGCGGGCCGCGCTGCGGGCGGCCGGCGAAGGTGATGTGGTGGTCGTGCACGATGCGGCCCGGCCGCTGGTCACGCCGGAGATGTTCGCGATGGCCATCGTCCAGTTTGAGCGCTGCGGCGCCGACGCGCTCGTGACCGCGGCCCCGGTCACCGACACCATCAAGCAGGTCTCGGCGCAGGGCGATATGCGTGTCAGCGCCACGCTCGAACGCTCACGGCTGTGGGCCGTGCAGACGCCCCAGGTCTTTCACCGTCCGGCGCTTGAGTGGGCGCTGTCAGCGTCCCCGGGGCAGCTGGCGCGCGCCACGGACGACGCCTCGCTGATCGAGCAAGGAGGCGGGATCGTGGCCGTCATGCCGGCAGGCGATGAGAACTTCAAGATCACGACGCCACTCGATCTGCGTCTGGCTGAGATGCTGCTGACCGGGCGCCGCGGACGATGAGTGTCGCCACCGGCCTGGGCTACGACGTGCACCGCCTGGTGGAAGGCAGGCCGCTGATCATCGGCGGGGTGGAGGTACCCCACACGCACGGGCTGCTCGGTCACTCCGACGCCGACGTGCTGACGCACGCGATCATTGACGCGTTGCTCGGCGCTGCCGGTCTCGGGGATATCGGTGAGCATTTCCCGGACACCGACGAGCGCTACCGCGACAGCGACTCGGTGGAGCTGCTCAGGGCCGCTGTGACGCTGCTGGCGGGCGCACAGTGCGTGATCCAGCATGTCGATGCCACGGTGGTGATCGAACGCCCCAAACTGCTGCCGTTCAAACCCGCGATGCACCAGCGGCTGGTGGAGGCGCTCGGAGTCGGCAACGCTCAGCTGAACCTCAAGGCCACGCGCGGCGAGGGCATGGGCTTTGTCGGCCGTCTGGAGGGCGCGGCTGCCATGGCTGTCGCCACGGTCCTGCGGCCTGACCCCGCCGCTGAGGGCCATTGACAGGCCCCGGCCGGGCGTTATGACCCAGCCTGCCTCGAGGCTCTAACTTTGGGTGTCGTGCGCGAGATAACCCTTCACGACACGCTCAGCGGTAAGGTCCTGCCGCTGCGCACACGCCGGCCTGGAAAGGTCGGCATCTATGTCTGCGGTCCCACCGTGTACGGGCGCGTGCACGTCGGTAACGCCCGGCCGTTCGTGGTCTTCTCACTGCTCAAGCGGTTCCTCGTCCATGAGGGCTACGAGGTCACGTTCGTCGCGAACGTGACCGACGTCAACGACAAGATCTACGCGGCCTCGACCGCGGCCGGCGTCGACAGTGAGTCGCTGGCGCGTGAGATGACCGCCCATTACTTCGCCGATAGCGACGCGCTCGGCCTCGGGCGCCCCGACCATGAGCCGTTGGCGAGTGAGACGATGCCGGAGATGGTCGCCCTGATCGAGCGCTTGATCGAACGCGACCACGCCTATGCCGTCGACGGAGACGTTTACTTCTCCGTGCGCAGTTATGGGAAGTACGGCGAGCTCTCTCACCGCCGCCTGGAGGATCTCGATCAGGGCGAGGGCAAGGAGGGCGCTGACCGCAAGCGCGACCCGCTGGACTTTGCTCTGTGGAAGGCGCGCAAGCCGGGTGAGGACACGGCCTGGGACGCGCCCTGGGGCAGCGGCCGGCCAGGCTGGCACATCGAGTGCTCGGCGATGGCCGAGAAGCTGCTCGGGCTCGACTTTGAGATCCACGGCGGCGGCTCGGACCTGACCTTTCCCCATCACGAGAACGAGGCTGCGCAGACCTGCGCGGCACACGGGCAGCCGCTGACGCGGCTCTGGGTCCACAACGGCATGCTGCGGCTCGATCAGGAGAAGATGTCCAAATCGATCGGGAACACGTTCCTGCTGCACGCCGCCGTCGAAGCCTATGGACGCGACCCACTGCTCATGTACTTCTGCTCAGGCCACTACCGCCAGCCGGTCGAGTTCGACGAGGAGCGTCTGGCGCAGGCGGCGGCCAGCGTCAGACGTTTGCGCGATCTGGCGCGACGGCTGGCTCGTGGCGCGTCACCGCAGTGGTCGACGCCGCTGCGTGAGGAGTTCTTCAAGGCCTTGGCCGAGGACTTCAACACGCCGCGGGCGCTCGCGGTCGCCTTTGACTGGGTGCGGGAAGCCAACAGCGCGCCCAGCGCCTCCGTCGGTGACGCGGATCTGCGGGAGATGCTCGCGGTGCTGGCGCTCGAGAACCTGCTGGACGTTGCCTATGTGAGCGCGCCGCCTGCGGCGTTGGCCCTCCTGGAGACGCGCCAGACGGCTCGAGCGGCGCGGGACTGGGCCGCAGCCGATCAGGCGCGGGAGCAGCTGCGGGCGCTCGGCTGGGAGGTCCGTGACGGTCCCGATGGCCCTGAGCTGCTGCCGCTCTCGTGATCATCTACGGCCGCAACGCAGTGCATGAGGCGATCCGGGGGCCGCGAACCGTGGGCCAGGTATGGGCTACACCCGGCGCCCTGAAGGAGCCGTGGCTCGCTGAGGCCGGGATCCGGCCGAGTCCGCAGACGGCCGATGAGATCGCCAGTCGCTGCGGCTCTGACGGGCACCAGGGGATCTGCGCTGAGGTGTCGGACTACCTCTATCTGGAGGGCGAGGATCTGCTGGCACTCGATCAGCCGCTGATCATCGCGCTTGATCAGGTGCAGGATCCACAGAACCTCGGCGCCATCTGCCGCTCGGCGGAGTGCGCCGGCGCCGCCGGGCTGGTGCTGCCGGAGCGTCGCGCTGCGGAGGTCACGCCCGCGGTCTGCAAGGCGTCGGCTGGCGCGGTAGAGCATCTACCGCTCGCCCAGGTGCGGAACCTGACTGATTTTCTGAACGCGGCGAAGGCGCGTGGATTCTGGTGTTACGGGGCAGACGCCGACGCAACCATGGACTACCGCAAGGTCGACTTCAGCGGTGCGGTGGTGCTGGTGATGGGCTCTGAGGGCAAGGGCTTACGGCCACGCGTGGCATCTGCCTGTGATGGGCTGATCTCGCTGCCGCTAAGGGGCAAGATTGAGTCGCTCAGCGTCGGTGCGGCCGCCGCCGTGCTGCTCTACACCGCGGCCGCGACGCGCTCCTAGGCGAGAGGCCGCGGTTTTCCCGCTTTCTTTCACTTTTTGCTTGACAGCTGCCAGGTCTTATGCAAACCTGCGCCAGCAGTAAGGATCAACTCAAGCCTTAGGCTTAGTTTGGCAGGGCGGATGTAAGTTCTGGGGAGGACACATCCGGCAGTGGAATTGAATAGGTGCGGCGCCAGGGGAGGTGACGCGTCACGCAACTTCCAACCGATCGCTCGGCTATAAGCCGGTGGTCATGCAAAGGAACGTCGTGGCACGACTCTCAGCAAACTCGAAAGGTCAGCTGCAGGTTGAGGATGGTTATCTGATCGCCCTCGCCAAGGCTGGTAACGCCGACGCCTATGACCGGCTCGTCCGCCGCTACTACGGCTTCGTCCGCCTCAAGGCCTCCTCCTACTTTCTCGCCGGTGGCGACTCCGACGATCTCATTCAGGAAGGGCTCGTCGGCCTCTACAAGGCGATCCGTGACTACCGCACGGACCGCGAGTCAAGCTTTCGCAACTTCGCGGAGCTCTGCATAACCCGCCAGATCATCACGGCGGTGAAGACGGCGACCCGCAACAAGCACACGCCGCTCAATCAGTACCTCTCATTCTCGAGCTCGCCCGCCGGGTCATCCGGTGACAACGAACCCACGCTCGACGAGATGATCCCCGGCTCCTCGGTGCACGACCCGGTCAACCAGGTCATCAGCTCCGAAGAGCTGCGTGCGCTCGTTGCCTGCATCTCGACCACGCTCTCCGATCTGGAGTCCCGTGTGCTGGCGCTCTACCTCGACGGTCGCTCGTATGAGGAGGTCGGGCAGCGTCTGGGCTGCGATTGCAAGACGGTCGACAACGCGCTCCAGCGTGTGAAGCGCAAGGTCGGGGGACACCTTCAGTCGCGGGCTATCGCCGCTTAGTTTGGGAACGTCAGGCAGCCGAGGTTCGGGGCGTGACCATAGGTTTGGAATGCGCGAAAGCGGTTGAACTGGCGGTGGCTCGGGCCGTGGAAGTCCGAAGAGCCCGTGGTCAGCAGGCCCAGCGCAGCGCAGCGGTCAGCCAACAGTTCCGTCTGCTCGCGCGTATGGGTCACATAGAAGACCTCGACACCGTCGAGGCCGGCAGCCAGAAAGCGGTCGAGCGTCGAGAGCAGCTCGGCATCGACCTCTATGTCCCAGAACGGGTGCGCCCAGATGGCAACGCCGCCCGCAGCGTGGATCAGGTCAATCGCCTCGGGGACCGTGGGGGCCAGGCGCTCGCGGAAGCCGGGACGTCCCTCAATCAGGTAGGCAACCAGGAAGGCTGACGGATTCTCCAGGCCCTCCTTAGCCAAGCGCGCGGTGTTGTCCGGGTGAGCGACGACGGCCTGCGCCAGGTGTGGGCGTCCAACCGTCTGCCCGGCAGCCTTCCGCGCGTCCAGGTCGCGGCGGTCGATCGCCCACCCCAGAGAGCTGAGCGCCGTGGCCATCCGTTCCGAGCGCTGCTCGCGATCGGCGCGTGAGCGCCGTAGCTGCTCCCCCAGAGCAGCGTAGGCGGGATCGATCAGGTAGCCGCAGATGTGCAGGTCCTGGGCGCCTGGGTCGAGCGCTGAGATCTCGACGCCGGGGACGAAGCTGAGTCCCAACGACTCCGCGGCCTGGGCGGCCTCGCTCAGGCCGTCAGTGGTGTCGTGATCGGTCAGTGACAGGAGTTCGACGCCGGCCTCCGCGGCCGCTCTGACCACCGCCGCCGGGGAGAGCTCACCGTCTGAATAGGTGGAGTGGCTCTGAAGCTCGAAGGTTGGCGCGCTCATGACGTGTTGAGGTTATTGGAGCGCTTGGCGGCGGCGCGGTTCGGCAGAGATCCGGTGACGAGATTCATAAGAGGCGTGGTCGATCGTGTTAGGGCACCCTAATCTGTGGTACGTTCCGCCCGCGAGGATTTCCGACCCCGCGCCTCGGAATACGCACATGGCTCAGCCCACAACCACAGCCACGGCCCGCTCGGCCAAGTCGAGCACGGGCAGAACCGCTCGACGCCTCAGCTTCTACGTCTGGGTAGGGGTGATCCTCGCGATTTCTGTACTGACGGTCATCCTCGGCTGGCACTCCGGCGGTGGCACGGTCGACCCGAGCGTCGCCAGCAACGCTCGGCACATGAGCCGCACCACCGCCGTGATCAACAGTGCCATCCTGGTCTTCCGCGAAGGGCTGGAGACGATCCTCGTGCTTGCCGCGATCACGGCCAGCTTCCTAGGCGCCAACAAGGCTTACCGCCGGCCGGTCGCGATCGGCGGCGGGGTTGGCATCGTCGCGACCATCGCGACCTGGTTCCTCGCCATCTGGCTGATCGACCTGTTCGGCGGTCGCGGGCTCAGCCTGCAGGCGGCGACCGGCATCCCGGCTGTGATCGTGCTGCTGGTGGTGATGAACTGGTTCTTCCACAAGGTCTATTGGACGGGCTGGATCTCACACCATCACAAGCGCCGCAAGGGGCTGCTTAGCGGCGATCCCGAGACCAACAGGCGCGCGGCGTTGCTGGGCTTCGGACTGCTCGGTTTCACCTCGATCTACCGCGAGGGCTTTGAGATCGTGATCTTCCTGCAGAACCTGCGGGTCACGTTTGGCTCGAGCGTCGTGCTTGAGGGCGTCACGCTTGGCGCGCTCTTCACCGCTGCGGCTGGTGTGCTCACGTTCGCGCTGCATCAGAAGCTTCCATACAAGCGCCTGCTGATCATCACGGGCGGCATGCTGCTCCTGGTCCTCTTCGTGATGGTCGGCGAGGAAGTCAATGAGATGCAGCTTGCGGGCTGGATCGGGACGACGTCGATCGGCCACTGGCCCGGCTGGCTCGGAGAGTGGTTCTCGATCTTCCCGAACGTCCAGACGATCGCCGCTCAGGTGGGTGCGGTCCTGATCGTGGTCGGCTCCTACATGACCGCTGAATACCTGCGTGTGTGGCGTCCGCGCCGGAGCGGCCTGCGGTCGGCGAGGATCGCCGTGGAACCACCCCCGTCCCCCGCGCCGATGGCCGAGATCTGCCATACGGCCGAGGTGATCGCCGAGTCGGAGGCCGCCGCCGACGCGCAGATGAGCGCGACGCTGGTGCAGGCCGCGCAGCACCCGACGGCCGCACGCGCCGCGTCACGATTCGACTCCACACCGGCGTCCGCCGACCAGTAGTTCACGCTGCACCTGCTCCCCCGTCCGCAGACCACTGGGCGTGTCAAACTTCCAGTCACGCCCGCTTGGCGCAATTGGTAGCGCACTTCACTTGTAATGAAGGGGTTAAGGGTTCGAGTCCCTTAGCGGGCTCTCGAAAATCTCCTGTAAAGCGGAGGTTTTCATGTTTTATAGAGTGGGCGTAGCGACGTTTAAGGGCAACTGATTGGGCAGCAGCTGACTCGTCAGAACGGATCGGCGAGGCGACCCGCTCGTGGAAGAGCGAAGGTCGGTGTTAGGCGATTTGTCTGCTGGGGCGGTTCCGTGAACGGTTGGATCTGACTGGGTTGCGGCCGGAGCGGTTCCTGGCTGGTAGTCGGCGCTGAGGTGGAAGCGATCGCCCCGCCGGGCGACTGCTGGCAACGGAAAGCGGCCATGCTGCGGTGCGGTCGGTTGCGTCTCAGAAGTGCTGTAAATAGCGCCGGGTAGCTGTCATGGCTACGGCGTAGGTTCCCTCAAGTCCTGCAAGACGAAGAAGGAGGCCTACGCCGTGAGACGTACCGTACCGCCGTC
>Ga0181537_10000401_pt1 | contig 40784 bp, 22 predicted proteins | sample PEATcosm2014_Bin_39_FD_119765 | JGI IMG/M metagenome (GOLD analysis project Ga0181537, IMG submission 119765) | Peatland microbial communities from MTU Mesocosm Facility, Houghton, MI, USA - PEATcosm2014_Bin23_10_metaG | ecosystem: Environmental > Terrestrial > Soil > Wetlands > Peat | place...
CCCACCAAGAATCTGTGTTTGGCTGCCCCGGATGCGTTCCCCCGATGGAGCGCCCGGAGCAGTACTTGATAAGGATTAGGGCACCCCATTCCGCTAGCATGCTTCATCCCGCGAACGAATCCGAATATCTTGGCAGCAGCAGGTTGGTGGCGGCCGCGAGTCCCAGCGCCACGGCGAGCAGAACCAGCAAAGAGGAATAAGAACCGGTCACATCGAATGCATGCCCCAGTATCACCGGTCCGATGGCGCCGGCGGCGGCGTAGAACGTCCACGTGAGGCCGTAGAGAGTGGAAAAAGCGCGCAGCCCAAAATAACGCGTGAGCAGGTAAGGCGTCGTGGCGGCTTCGCCTCCGGCCCCCACGCCAATGAGCGCAGCGGCCAGGCAGCCCGCAGGAAAGCTGGCCGCGCGAGCGAGGAGAAAAATCCCCAGCGCGGTAATCAGGTTTATTACCAGCGCGACGCGTGGCCCGAAGAATCGGTCGAGCAGCCAGCCCACCACAATCCTGCCCAGCAGGCTCGATCCACCTAGGATAGAAGCGCAGAGTGCCGCGTTACCGGCACTGAGGCCTCGATCGGTCAGCAAGGCGGAAAGGTGAGTGATTGCCCCGTTCATGCTGATTGAACTTACGAAAAGAATGGCGGTGATAATCCAAAAGGCAGAAGAGCGCAGGCCTTGCTGCCACGTCATTCCAGAATGGACGACCGCAACTGAGTTGTTTTCGACCACTCCGCGCTCGCGGATGTAGCGCCAACTGAGGGGCAAGCCGAGTAACAATGCGAGACCGCCGAGGGCCGCGTACGCTGCGCGCCATCCATACCGGGTGATGATGGATTGGGCGACGACGGGTAAAATCATGGCGCCCAAGCCCGCTCCCACCATCACAAAGGCCAGCGCCATCCCCAGCCGTCGATGAAACCAGGTGGAAATCGATCGTGAGAAGGCCAGATGGGCGGCGCCGTTCCCGACCAAGCCCAACACGAAGCAGGTCACGTAAAACTGCCACACTCCCGAATGCAAGAACGACAGCGATGCGATGGCGCACCCGTAAATTGTCATGCAGGCAAGAATGATGCGGCGAGGGCCAAAGCGATCGATCCACCGGCCCAGCAATGGGGAAATGATCCCCAAGGTGACGGCGGCGATGGCGAAGCCGCTGGAGATGGCCTCACGGCTCCAGCCGAATTCCCCAGCCAACGGTTTCACAAAAACGGAAAACGTATAAACGAATAGCGAACCGAATCCTGCCATCACACCGAGACACGCCGCTAACACCACGCGCCAGCCGTAATAGCCGAAATCGAATTCAGTAAGGTCGGATGTCGTTTCGGCGGGTCGCCCGGTTTGTGCTTGTAGTATCACGAGCCGACTTCGTGCTGTCCTTCCAACACCAAGACTTCTGCGACCGCTTGGGCAGGAGTCGAATGGTACACGAATCGATTGGCGGCCATCTCTAGTCTTTTTCTAGTATTGCTGCGATTCACCGATCGCAACCTATAGATTGCCCAATGTCATTGCCCAACATCGCAGTCCGAGCTACAGTAAACCGCATGTGGCTTTCTCAGGTCTGAGAGTCACCGCCGGTTACGGGCTATGAGGCGATCAGTCGCGTTTGGCGGGGCGTTGCTATCTCTGGAATGCAACGTTTTCGGATTCCAGGAAACGAACTACGCGCCTGCTTTCAAGAGCAAATGATTCAACACTAGGCATATCTAGAACATACGATGACGGACCCGGTCAAAGCGGAGGAGATGTTATTGGCGCCGATGACTGGTAGTGCCATGTTTCAAGCTTTTTGCAGAGCGTTCTTTGCTTGCTATTGTCGTCTGACGGTTGTGGGGCAGGATCATCTTCCGGCCTCGCCGTTCATTATCTGCAGCAATCATGCGAGCCATATCGACAGTGCAGTTCTGATGACCGCTTCGGGCCTTCCGTTTTCCGCGTTCGCACTCCTTGGCGCCAGTGATTATTTTTTCGATTCCTGGAGGGCGAGGTTCCTGGTCTCGAGGTTTATGAATGTCATCCCGATCGATCGCCAGGCGCAACCCAAGTCGCTGCGGCGGAGTTTGGCCATGTGCGCAGAGTTCCTGCGGCGGACCCAGGGCAATCTGATTCTCTATCCCGAAGGTACACGCTCGCGTAATGGCGAAATACAGCCATTCAAGAAGGGTGCCGGACTGTTTGCGGTCGACCCCGGGGTGCCAGTCGTGCCCGCGCATATCGAGGGCGCTCATAACATTCTGGAGAAGGGAAGATTCATGCCGAGGCCCCGACCGATTACGGTCCGCTTCGGAGAGCCGATCAGGTTCGAATCGAATCAGTTGGATCCCCTGCGGCGGCGTGCGTCTCGGAGAGCCGCAATTGAATTGCTCGAACAACGGATTCGCGACCTGAGCCAACGGCCTCTCGCCGGAGACTTGATCCGACTGCCTGAAGAGCCTCGACAGGCAGAGCGCGCGACAATTCCCCGTTCCCTGTAGACCTGTAAATTCCGGAGGTTGTATGTACACGGCCAAGCACATGAAATGGTGGGGCTGGGGAGATGAAGACGTCAGCTTCAACTCCAGCGCTCATCCTGGTTTGTGGCCCTACGCTAAAGCAGTGCTGGGCGTGGAAGAAGAACACAGGAATACCCCGCCGGTTCCGTTCGAGGCCGCTCAGGTGCGCGAGGCTATTCGTCACGACGGTTTCCTGGCTGAACTGCGCGTATGGCTGCGCGAGGACCAGATCTGCGACAGCCGTTACGAGCGCCTGGTCCACGCCTACGGCAAGGGCCTTCGCGATCTTCTTCGTATGCGACGGGGTATGGCTGAGGGCGCTCCTGATTTAGTGCTCTATCCTGAAAACGAACAAGAAGTGGTCAGGACGATCCGGGCAGCGGCTCAGCACGATGTCTCAGTCATCCCATTTGGCGGCGGTTCGAATATCGCTGGCTGCCTGGAGCGAACCGACACTCACCGTATGGCGGTATCGCTTGATATGCGACGCATGCGGCGCGTGCTGGCGGTTGATAAGGAGTCATGCACGGCGCGCATTGAGGCCGGTGCTTTCGGTCCCGATCTTGAAGAGCAATTGCAGGCTCACGGCCTGACCCTCGGCCACTTTCCGGACTCTTTTTTGCACTCTACGCTCGGCGGGTGGATCGCCACCCGGTCCGCTGGAATGCAGAGCGATAAGTACGGCAAGATCGAGGATATGGTCATCGCGCTGCGGATGGTCACGCCCGCCGGCGTGCTGGCGACGCGAGTCGTGCCCAAGTCTTCGAACGGCATCAATGTCAATCATCTGTGCATCGGCAGCGAGGGAACTCTGGGAGTCATTACGGAAGCCACCATGCGAGTTCATCCCCGATCGGAACTGCGCCGGACGCACGGCTACCTGTTTCTCGATTTCGAGAGCGGCATCGCGGCCATGCATGAGTGTGTGCGGAAAGAGTGCGTGCCCTCAATGTTTCGCCTCAACGACCCCGGCAAGACGGCATTATCGCTGGCCTTTAAACCGCCATCATCGCGGCTGTCGCAGGCGGTAACCCGGGTGATGAAGAGTTATCTCCGCGTCAAGGGTTTTGATTTCAAGCGGGCTTGCCTGATGCTCACAACTTTTGAGGGGAGCAAAGCCGAAGTCGCCCGCCAACGTAATCAGGTTGGCGCCATCTACCGCCGCTTCGGCGCGGTGGACCTGGGCCACAGTTCAGGGAAATCTTTCGAGTCCACTAAGTACGATTTCCCCCACATACGCGATTTTCTGATGGATCGCGGCATCACCTCCGATGTCAGCGAGACCTCAACGGTCTGGAGCAATCTCGTCCCACTTTATAAAGCCACGACTAACGCCCTTGACGCCGCAATCTTGGAAAGCGGAGTCAAACCCTGGGTCGGATGCCATATCAGCCACACGTACCACTCCGGAGCCAGCCTCTACTTGACCTTCGCTTGCCAGCAGCAGAATGGGCGGGAAATGCAACAATATCTGCACGCCAAACGAGTTGTGCAGCAGTCGTTCATCGATCATGGGGCCACGCTGTCACACCATCATGCGGTCGGTGCCGAACACCTGCCGTGGCTGACCGACGACATTTCGCCTGTGGGTGTGATGGCCGTAGCGGCAATCAAACAAGGGCTCGACCCGGGGAATGTCATGAATCCGGGACGTTTGCGGCCATCCGCAGCACCTTTTGAGGAGTGGTCGAGGGTGGGCAGCGAGTCGGCATCTCGAACCTCACTTATTGCTGGCTAATGTCCAAAATCTGCTGAACGTTCTTATGCCTGCCTGATTAAGATCAACGGCTTGCGAACTTGGGGTTCACGGGTCAACGACATCTTTGTGGCGGGAAACCGGCCCCCTTGAACCCCAATACCCCGCTGCAGGGTGCATTGACAGCACTTTCAGCGTGCCTGGCCCGTAATGGCCCGATCTGACCTCTCTTGTCCCTTGCGCAGTTTCGCGACTTCCAATAGTGAGGTTAGTGTGCTTTCCGGGCCATCCCGCTCGCAGGTGATTGCCGGGCCGAGTCTTAGGCGGTTTTGAGAAAGCATACAGTTCAATGGAGATTCTCATGCGCTCAGTGTCGTCCCGCGCCCTCACTCTTTGGATTACCGGACTTTGCCTGGTCACAGCCTTTTTCAGCCTTGATGGCGCAGCGTTCGCCCAGACGGAGCTTGGATCAAAGCGCAAACCCTCGCACGAGGTGCTGCAAGTGCAGCCGGCCGCAACCACCATGGCGCGACCCACGAAGAACACTGCGCCTCCGCCAGGGACGACCGATACCTGGACGGGAGCTGGCGGCACCAGCAACTGGAGCAACGCCAGCAACTGGAACAATGGCGCGCTCGGCACCGGCGAGAATGTTCTGGTCAACCTGACTAACGCTGCCACCGTCGACGACTTCAACGCGTCCATCGGCAATCTCACGTTAAGCAATGCGGGTGACTCGGTGACCCTGACTGGAGCCACCCTGACGGTGGACGGCACCATCACCAACAACGGCAGTATCAACCTGGCGGCGACTGCTGACGGCAGCCAAGGGGTTCTTTACATCGGCGGCAACAGCACCTTGACCGGCACCGGGGCCCTGGTGCTGGAAAACGGACCGACGCAAAACTTCATTACCGGAGCCAGCGGCGCGATCCTCACCAACCAGTCCACCATCGAAGGCGGATGGCTTCCATCGGGCGGCGGCTACGCAGGTATTGGCCAGGGGCAGATCGCTCTGGCGAATAGCGGCACAATCAATGCCAATCTTGCTGGCGGCGTTCTTAACCTTGATCCGACAGGCAGTGTAACCAGCACCAACACGGGAACGCTGGAAGCGACCAACGGCGCGACGTTGCAGATGCAAGGTGGCACCTGGACGCAAACTGGAGCAGGAACGATCAGCGCGGCCACTGGTTCGACAGTTACGCTGCAAAGCGGAGTGAGCATCAGCGGCGGCACGCTGACCACCGCCGGGACCGGTTTGTTCGCGCAAAATAACGGCGGCACGGTCTCGCTGTCGAATCTCACCAACAACGGGAACTACCAGATCCAGGTCGCCGGTGGCACGACGAATCTTTCAGGCGCCATCACGAATAACGGCACCATCAGCCTGCTGGCAAATGAATACGGCGCGCAAGGGATACTCAATTTGACCGCGAACACCACTTTGACGGGCACGGGAACCGTGGTGCTCGGCAACGAGACCACGCAGAACTTCATTACCGGAACTAACGGCCTTACGCTTACCAACGATTCGACCATCGAAGGCGGATGGAGCATGTCGGGCGGCTATGCTGGAATCGGCCAGGGGCAAATCGCTCTGACCAATAACGGCATCATCAACGCCAATGTGAGTGGCGGCATCCTGTACCTGGATCCGAATGGCAATCTGACCAGCACCAACACCGCGACGCTGGAAGCGACCAACGGCAGCACCTTGCAAATGTCGGGCGGCACCTGGACACAAACTGGCGCAGGAACGATCACCGCCGCCTCTGGTTCGACCGTAGCCTTGCAAAGCAATGTGAGCATCACGGGCGGAACGCTCACCACAGTTGGGTCGGGCGTGATCGCGCAAAACGACGGCGGCACGGTGTACCTGTCGAATCTCACCAACGCCGGGACCTACCAGATCCTGGCCGGCGGCGGGCAGACGGATATCTCAGGCACGATCACGAATAACGGCACCATCAACCTGCTGGCGAATAACTATGGCGCCCAGGGAATACTCAATCTGACGGCGAATACTACTTTGACGGGCTCCGGCGCCGTGGTGATCGGCAATGAGACAACGCAGAACTTCTTCGGCGGATCCGGTGCCTATACCCTCACCAATGCTTCCACCATCGAAGGCGGAGTCAGCAACTCAGACGGTTTTGCAGGAATTGGCAACGGGCAGATCGTTCTGGCTAATACCGGCACGATTAACGCCAATGTGACGGGCGGCCTGCTCTACGTGAATCCGCTAGGCAGCGCGACCAACACCAATACGGGGACGATGGAAGCGACCAACGGCGGCATCCTGGTACTCACAGGCTCCTCATGGAATAACGCTGGAGGAACGATCACCGCAGCGAACACTTCGACGGTCAACCTGGAAAACGGAGTAAGCATCACTGGTGGCACGCTGACCACCAGCGGATCCGGCATCATCACGCAAAATGCCGGCGGCAACGTATACCTGACCAGCCTCACCAACGCCGGTGTCTATGACCTCGTCGCCGGTCAGACGAATATCTCCGGCACCATCAACAATACCGGCACGATCAACCTGCAGTCGAACGGCCAAGCGTGGCTCTACGTGGGCACGAGCAGCACCTTGACGGGCACAGGAGCGGTGGTGCTGGGCAATCAGGCGAACCAGAATTTTATCAACGGAGCCAGCGGTGCAACCTTGACCAACGCTTCAACGATCGAGGGCGGATCGACTTTCTTGAACGGGGGCTACGACCAAATCGGCATTGGCAACCTTATTCTGGTCAACAGCGGCACCATCGACGCCAACGTGAGCGGCGGGCAGCTTTACCTGACTCCGTTTTCCAGTGCATCCAGCCCCAGCACTAACACGGGAACTCTGGAAGCAACCAATGGTGGCATCCTGATCCTCGACGGCTCGTACTGGACCAACAAGGGGAAAATTTCCGCAGCCGCCAATTCAGCGGTTGACCTGCAAAACGGTGTGAGCATCACGGGCGGCACGCTGACCACCGCCGGGAACGGCGTGATCCAAACTCTCAACGGCCAGACCGTGACGCTGAACTCCGTGACCAACACCGGAACCTTGAACCTGCTGGATTCCTCCACGACCCAGATTTCCGGGACCATCAACAACACTGGCACCATCAATCTGGACTCCGCGGGCAACTACACGATCCTTTACCTGACCGGGAATACTACCCTGGCCGGCACAGGGGCGGTGGTGATGAGCAGCGGTGGGCCAAACTTCATCGACGGTGTGGCGGGTGCGGTCCTCACCAATAATTCGATCATTGAAGGTGCGGGCTATCTCGGTAATGGACACCTCACCATCACCAATAACGGAACCTTCGATTCCAATGTAAGTGGCGGCACTCTTGCGATTTCGCCGGGCAGCGGTGGGTTCACAAATTACAACGGCACAACCAACACGTTGAGCGGTGGCACCTACATCGCTGACGGCGGCAATATCACTTTTAACGCGGGCAATAGCACGGGCATCTCCACCTTGGCGGCCAAGGTAACGGAAGAAGCTGGCGGCCTGCTCATCAACACCTTCAACAACGCGAATACCAATGCTCTCGCCGGTCTGACCAGCATTACTTCCACCGGCGCGCTGACCATCGGCGGCGTGGCGTTCACCGATACGGGCGCCTTCAGCAATGCAGGTTCGCTCACAATTCTCTCGGGCGAAAGCTTCACGGTCGGTTCGCTGACGCAAATCAGCGGAACCACGCTCGCGGCGGGAACTTACGTGCTCGACGCCAACCTGAATCTGAGCGGCGCAAACGAGAGCATCACCACCAACTCGGCCACTCTGACTTTGGGCGGCGGCACCATCGAAAACGCCAACAACACCAACGCGCTGGCGGGCCTGACGAGCAACACCAGGAGCCTGACTCTGGCCAACAACGCGAACTTCACGACGGCCGGAAGCTTTTCGAATTCAGGTGAGCTAACGGTGAACAGCGGCAGCACGTTCACGGTGACCGGAGCGCTCAGCCAATATAAGAGCGCGAGCAACGCGCTGCAGGGAGGGACGTTTGTGGTCGGCGGCACGCTGGCGCTGGCCGCGGGCGCGAACGGCATCGAGACGGATGCGTCGAACATAACGATGGACGGCACGGGGACGATCAAGAACACGACCGGCGGGGCCAACACGAACGCGCTGGCGAATCTGAACACGATTGCCAGTACCGGCAGCTTAACGCTGGCCAGCGATGCGAACTTTACGACCGCAGCCAACTTTACGAACTCGGGCAAGCTCACGGTCAACGCCGGGAGCAAGCTGACGGTCACCGGAACGCTGAGCAACCTGAGCAGCGGCACGCTGACTGGCGGCACCTACACCATCGGCGGAACGCTGCAGCTCGCCAGCGCCCATGGCGGCATCACCACTAACGCCGCGAGTCTGACGCTGTCGGGAACTTCGGCGAAGATCCTCGACGGCACTGCTAACGCGCTTTCCACCTTCGATAACAACACGGGCGCGCTGGACCTGGCGAGCGGCATCACGCTGGTGACGGCGAACAGCACGTTCACGAATTCGGGGACGGTGGACGTGGCCAAGGGCACGATCTTCGAAGCAGGCACGGGTGCGGCCAAAGAATATAGCCAGACGGCGGGCACGACTACGGTGGATGGAACCCTGGCGGGCGGAGGAACAACCGGCATCAGCATCACTGGCGGGACGGTGCTGGGTGCGGGCACGCTGCACGGCAATACGTCGAACGGCGCCAGCATCAGCGCAGGCGATGCGGGCAAGGCGGGACTGCTGACCATCACCGGGACATACACGCAACTGGCGAGTGGTTCGCTGAACGTCAACGTAGGCGGAACGACGGTGGGAACGCTGTACAGCCAGGTTAAGATTTCCGGCACGGCGAGTTTGGGCGGCACGCTGGCGGTCACGCTGATCAACAGCTTCACTCCCACCATCGGTCAGACCTTCACGGTGTTGACCGCGGCCGGTGGTCTGGGCGGCACGACGTTCACGAACTCCACCGTCGCGATCAACTCCAGCGAGCAGTTCGACATCTCGTACACGTCGACGGGCGTGGTGCTGACAGTGGTTTCGACCGCACCATCGAACTCGAACAAGTCGGCGCAGCCGGATGCGGTGCTGGCGGCGGCTGATCCCACGAAGGTGGCGGGCAAGAGCACGCTGGTGAGCGCGCACAATAACCTTCGGCATACGGTCGCGACGGGAATTAGCAAGCACTTTGAGATAGCCAGCGTCGGCTCGGAGAACAGTAGGCTGGCGCTGTCTTACGGCGATAGGGTGAACGCTCCCCGCATCTGGGAGCATGTTCCTGTGGCGCCGTCATGGGATCACGTGAAAGCCACGCCGGTTGGGCAAACTCTGCGGGCCGATCTGGGCGAAGCGCGCTCCGACCTGGCCCATCGCGTCAACGGCTGGACGGGAACCAGCCAGGCACTTCCAGTGCAGGCATCAAGGCCGGGCTGGGCGGGCGTCACGAACATGCATCGCTTCCCGATGCGCCTGCTGCCAACCACACTTCCGGCAGTCCGCTAACAACCTATCAGCAGTTAGATGACGCGGCAGTCGAAGGACTTAAATAGTCCGGGCTGCCGCGATTTCATTCGAGATCTCGGTCCCTGTCATATTCGGGTTGCTTCTGGGGCACTGCTCTGGCCCAAATCACCCGTCCAACGGCCCGGTTGTGGCAGAGCGGATCGCCCTCAGTCGCGTTATACTATTGCGGCCTTGCTCCCCTCCCGGCGAGGCCTGGTCAAGGCCGCTCCCGCTCCAGGCCATAATGCCGCCTTGCCTCTTTTATGGCAGCCAATCGCGAACCACTAGCTCGAAAGCGCCTCGATTCGTGGAAGGAGATTGCTGCCTTCCTCGGTCGCGCCGAGCGCACCGTCAAACGCTGGGAGACGGAACGCCGACTCCCGGTGCACCGTGTGCCGGGGGGTGGGAGAAGCGCCGTCTTCGCCTACACCGACGAGCTGGCCGATTGGTTGAAAGGGCGGAGCCAGGAACTGGATGCCGATGACACGGCCCCTGAGATTGACGCGCGAGCGCATGACGAAAGCCCAGCCGGCGAGGGTAAGCGGGATGAAAGCGGTGCCCGTATATTCCAGGTTCGCACCGTCCAGCCAATCCCCTCTCAGAAGCGCCTGCCCCTGGTTCGCCTGGCGGCTTGGATCGTTCCGCTGCTTCTAGCTGTCGGGCTGGTCGTTTACTTCTCTGTTGGCGGCACCCAAGTCCACTACAAAGCTCTCGCCAGCCGCCAGCCATCCAGCACGGGAGCTCACGATCCCTATATTGGTCCTGATTCTGTCGCCGTGCTCCCCTTCGTCAACGTACGTGGAGACGCCAATACCGACTATCTCAGCGACGGCATCACCGAATCGTTGATCAATAACCTTGCCCATCTGCCCCAGATTAGAGTGAGGTCCCGTGACTCGGTGTTTCGCTATAAGGGCAAGGATGTTGACTTGCCGACGGTCGGCGGCAATCTCGGGGTATCGGTCCTGGTCACCGGGCGAGTGATGCTGCAGGGTGACGCCATCGAAATAAGCACCGAACTCACCGACGTTCGGGACAACACCGAAATCTGGGGGCACCGTTACACAGGCAGGAGTTCCAACCTGATCTCGCTGCAGCAGCAAATCGCGGGCGACATTGCAGGCGAATTGCGCTCCAAACTTAGCCGCAGTGAGAGGCAGCAGATCATCCGGCAGGGCACGCAAAATGCGGAGGCCTACGATCTGTATTTGAAGGGACGTTACGCCTGGAACAACCGGACTTACGACGAACTGGAAAAGGCGATCTCCTATTTCAATCAGGCTATCGCGAAAGATCCAGGCTACGCTCTGGCCTATTCCGGTCTGGCTGATGCCTACGCGGTGCTGCCGAACTTTGGCGGCAATCAAAACGAAGACTTTCCCAAGTCGAACGCCGCGGCCCGCAAGGCGCTGGAGCTGGACCCGACCCTGGCTCATCCCCATGCCGTTCTGGGCAGCAACGAGATTCAGTACGACTGGGATTTCGCCGCAGGAGAAGCTGAGTTCAAGAAGTCGTTCGAACTTGACCCCAACGATGCCACGGCCCACCAGTGGTACGCCGACGAAATCGGCCAGATCGGCGGACGGGAGCAGGAAGCCTTCGCCGAAATCGATCTCGCACATCAACTGGACCCTCTGTCTCCCGTGATCACCCGGGTGGTCGGAGGGGTTCGGGGCTCGGCGCGGAAGTTTGACGAAGAGATTGCGATTTGCGGCAAGCTGGCCAACGACAACCCGACATTCGCCATCGCGCACGATTGCCTGGCTCAGGCGTACTGGGGCAAACGCATGTACCCGCAGGTCATTGAAGAACGCAAGATCTGGGGCCGGTTGTCCGGATACCCGTCCGATGCTGACTTCGCCGCCGCCATGGACCAAGGATTCCGAGCGTCGGGATGGAAAGGGGCCGCCACCAAGGCCATCGCATTCCGGGAGGCGCAACGGAAGACTGGCTACTTCTCAGCGTTCGACATCGCCACCTTCTACGCCGACTTGGGGGACAAAGAGCAAGCCTTCCGTTGGCTGAACACTGCTTATCGGGAGCACGATTGGTTGCTCATTACTTTGAACACGCACTACGCGCTCGACTCCGTGCGTTCCGATCCTCGGTTTGCCGAATTAGTGCGTAAAGTCGGTTTGCCTCATTAATCAGGCTCGAATCAACGATCTCGAATCAAAGGTCTCGAATTAACGATCTCGAATCAGAGGCTATTGGGTTTCCGCTGGAGTCAGAGCCGGCGGGGAAGAAGCGATCTTCCCCACCAGGCTGTCCTCAGCCGTCTTATGCAATTCCTGCACTTTGTGGAGTTCCCGCTCCGCGTCGGCCGGTTTGCCGAGTGCCCGATAGAGGCGCGCCAGCTGATAATGAGCGTCCGGCAGCGCCGGATCGAGCGCCACGGCGTGGAGAAGAGCCTCGTGGGCAGCTTTGTAGTCTTTTTTCTGGGCGTAGATCGCGCCCAGATCGGCGTAAACGATGCGCAGATTCTTCTGGACGGCCATCGAGCGCTTGAACAAAGAGATGGCGGCATCGCCGTGGTTGTTCTTCCATTCGATATCCCCGAGATACGCCAGCGACTGAGCGTGGTTCGGGTCGAGAGCTAACTCGTTTTCGAATTCTAGCCGGGCTTCGTCGTACTGCTGCGATTTCCAGCGCAGATAGCCAAGGCCGAAATGCACGTTCGGTTCGCTGGGCGAAATCTTCGCTGCCGCTTCAAATTCGGCGATGGCTTCCTGCGTTCGACCGAGGCCGTCAAGTGCCTCGCCGAACAGGACATGCGCCCCTGCCGAGTCCGGGCTCTGCTGCAGCAGTTGCTGAAACTCTTCGAGCGCGCAGGGGTAGTTCTTCGCCCACAGGCAACTTTGGGCAAGAAGGCGATGCAGTTCGATGTTCCCGGGATCAATTTTGGAGGCCGGCTCGAGGAGTTCTACGGCGTCGGCAAACTTCTGCGACCCGTAGTAGCTCAGTCCGAGCAGGGTACGCGCCTGGTTATTCGAGGGATCAGCCGCCAGTGCGGCCCGCAGAGCGGTGCCGGCGCGTTGAAAATGGCCCTGCTTGAACTCGGCGAGGCCCAGGTTGAGTTGCACGCTAGGAAGCTTAGGATTCAGCGCGAGGGCCTTTCGATAGGCCGACGCCGCCTCCGGATACTTCTGCAGCTTAGAGAGAATCACACCCAGGCTGGCGAAGGCCGGCGCGTCTTTTGGATCTTTCGTGGTCACCGCCTTCCAGGCTTGGGCAGCCTCTGGCAGTTTTCCCTGCTGCTCGAGGGCCATCGCATCCGCGGGGGTCGGCGACTGCGTTTCGGCAAAACTGGAAAACACCAGCAGCGCGGGCAGCACGCGGAGAACGAGTTCTGTCTTGCGGTTCTTCATTCCAATACTCGGCCCCTAATTTTACCGTTTGTAAGCTCGAACGCAGCCCGGGAGGGAGCTTGCGGGCGCTCAAAAATTTACGCCCCGCTCGCCTCGTACTGAGCGCGAGCGGGGCGTAAGGTTGGGCGGCCGAAGCCGATCTAGTACATGAATTTCAGGCCGAGTTGGAACTGCCTGCCGTCGAAGGCAGAAGTGACCTGGCCAAAGTTGCCGGAGCCTACGTTGAGTCCGATGCCGCCGTTATTGTCGTCACCGTGGAACTGGGTGTGATTCCAGGCGTTGAAGGCATCTGCCCGGAACTCCATCTTGAACCGCTCCGTGAAGGCGAAGTTCTTCTTGAGCGACAGGTCAAAGTTGTTGCGACCGGGACCGCGGATGGCATCGAACGGAACATTGCCGTAGCAGTCTGGGCCGGTCAGGCATGCCGGCGCCGAGAATACCGATGTGTTGAACCACGAGGCAACGGTTTTCGGATAGGCGACCGACCCGGTTATATTTGGCCGCACCCCGGTGTTGCCGATAATGCTGGCAGCCGTAGTGCCGCTCACGCCGAGGTTTAGAGGGGCTCCCGATTCTTCGGTAATAATCGCGGACAATTGCCATCCACCCACTGTTGACCTCACCAGATGGCTGCCGTTGTCCCGGAAAAGTGGAATGTCGTATACGAAGTTGGTGAAGAAGACATTCCTGCGGTCGAACTCAGATGGGCCGTAATCGTACTTCCACCCCACGTAGGGGTTGGTAGCGTTGTTGAGGTCGCCGCCGCTTCCGACCGCGGTCGTCGAATCCTGGGCCTTAGCGAGGGTGTAGGCGACTTGCAGGTGAAGGTCGCGATGCACGGTTCCAGTCAGAGAAGTCTGAAGGGAATTATATTTTGCATTTCCTTCGTTGTACGCCAGTCGTATACCGCCGAATCCGGGGTAGGTGACGGTCTCGTTGTTGAGGGCTCCGGCCGCGACTTCAGCCGGGAGAGAAGCGAGCGGCGGGAGGTTAATCGCCTGATAGTAGTTCTCGTGTCGCCCTTGGCTCCCCACGTAGGAGATGTTTAATACGGCATGGGCTCCAACCGCCTGTTGGACGCCCAGGCTGTATTGCGAACTCGTCGGCGGCTTGTAATTATCCGCGATTCCAGTGACGCCGAGGGGAAGCACTGGCAACGCCGCGGCAGTGATGACGTTGCCGCTGGCCAGGTTCTGCCCGGGGTTCTCCAGCGAAACGCCGTTGAGCGTGGGATTCGGATCACCCGGCGGATTTACGGCGCCGTTGTACATGTCGTTGCCCTGAATTCGCTCGTACATAAGTCCGAAGCCGCCGCGGACGACGGTCTTGGCCTGACCCGTTAAGTCGTAGGCAAACCCGATGCGCGGGCCCCAATTGTTCCACGAGGGATTGACGAGACCCTTGGGAATCCCATTCTCGCCGCCAATCCCGATGCCGTTGAGATAGAACTGATATCCACCCAACTGCGGATTTGTGCTGGTAACCAGACCGGGACTGTTCCCACCGGGACACAATGGAACGGAGTTTCCACTGCAGATATTTCCGTTCGAATCGAATGTGGCCGCGTTTGCCGGGTTATAGAGGTTGGGATAGAAGTTCGACGAGAGGTGGTCCGCCTCATAGGTGTGCGGAATGCCGTCCCACCGCAGTCCCAGGTTCAAAGTGAGCCGGCTATTTACGCGCCAGTTATCCTGGATATACGCCGCTGGCGAGATGTTATTCCAGTGACCGGAGATCTTGTTGCCGTCCTCCGAATACGCCTGGGCGTATCCGAGGAGGAAATCAGCATAGTCATAACCTGTGTAAAGACCGTTGAACGTGAAGTTGCCCTGGGTATTGGCGAAAGCATCCTGAATCTTCTTATAAAGCGCCCAGCTAAAGCCAAATTTCAGCTGGTGCGCTCCCCTGGTCCAGGAAAGATCGTCGCGCACTTGGTAATCGTCCGCCTTGTTGTTCCACGGCTCCCAGGAGGAGGTGTAGTCGGTGCCGGTGACGCCGCCCAGGTCGATCGACGGAATGCGCGTGTCTTCATTGGGTCCGGTAAACAGCCGGTTGAAGGTAAACCCGGCCGGAGCACTCACGATGCCGGCAGGGAGGATGTGGATGCGGTTGCCGTTGTAGTTGAAGGCAGTCTCATTGAGCAACGAAGGGTTGATCACGTACGTGGCGTGGATTACCGCGCTGTACGATGGATTGCCGAAAGTGTTAGGTGCCGTGGGAACGTTGTCGCCGCTCCACTGCGCGGTGCCGTAGGTCTGAGAGATCTGCTCTGAAATCCAGTGCCCGAAGATCGAGAACTTGGGGCTGAAGGTGTGATCAATGCGGGCAATTTCCTCGCGCAAGGACGTGGGCGAATTGTTGCCGCCCTGAAAAAATGCGCCGTTGGTTGGCGTCGGGAAGATGCCGCCGTAGCGGCCGCCAGCGGTCAGAAGAGCGGTTGCGTTGGGGCTGATCAGGCAATCAGGAATGGTGTTATTGGGGAAGGGCTGACCGGGAGTTAGCGTAGCCAAAACTGCCCCGGAACAGCCGGATCCGAAGTTGGCGATGCCGGTGGGCACGGTGGCTATGCTCGGTTTCCCGTTGTAAGTCGTCGGGAGCACGGCGCCGGTGCCTGCGCCACTCGCATCGGGATACTCACTGGCCAGAGGGACAAGCTGGTTCAGAAGGCCGCCGTCAATCTCTTTGCGCCATTCCATGTTGAAGAAGAAGAACGTTGGATGGTTATTCATCCCTGGAATTTTTCCACCGAGGTTAAAGCCGTAAATGTTGTAGCGCAGTTCGGCAACTGGACTGGGGGCAGGGTTGAAATAGTTGCGGGCATCAAGATCGTCGTTGCGGAAGAGCTCCCAGGCCTGGGCATGGAATTGTTTGGTTCCTGACTTGATCACGGAGGTGATCATCGCAGCTGACGCCAAGCCATACTCGGCGCTGTAATTGGAAGTCATGTTGCGGAACTCGGCGAGGGAATCGAGCGAAGGCGCGACGCCGCCGCTGCTGCCGCCACGGTCGAGGTTCTCACCCCCGTCGATGAGCTGCAAGTTGTGGCCTTCCCGCTGGCCGTTGAGACTTACGTTGTCATCGGAACTGACCGGAGTGAATCCCACGCGGCTGGTCTGGAGACTGACTGCTCCGGGCGCGAGGGCGAACAGTTCATAAAGGCTCCGGCCATTGGTGGCGAGCTGGGTCAGTTGTTGCCCGTCAATGACGTTGCTGACCTCGCCGCTGTCAGTTTGCACGGTGACCGCGTTGGCTTCAACCGTCACCTGCTCCTGCACGCTGCCGACTACCAGCTTGAAATCAATTCGAATTCGATCGCCGACGGCCAGTACGAGGTTCTTCTGCTCGCTGGCCTTGAACCCGGTTGCCGCCACACGCACGTTGTAATGCCCGATGATGAGGTCAGGCGCCACGTATTGGCCGTCGAGGTTGGTTGGCAGGCTGCGCGCTACACCGGTGTCGGTGTTGGTGATGGTAATGGCGGCGTTGGGAACGGCGGCGCCCGAAGGATCCGTCACGGTTCCGACGATCGTGGCTTCCTGAGCTAAGGCCGGAACGGCGAAGATAACGAAAAGAGCTGCTAGGAGAATCGTGAGGCGAGAGCCGTTGCGTCTTACAGCTTGGCTAAAACTCCCGGCAAACGTGGGCGAGAGGGATTTCATGTGGAGCCTCCGAATTGTGTCGCGACAATTTCGAGATTTGACGGATGTCCTTGAGAGGAAAGCACTGCCCCGTGTTCCGAAAACGTTTACGGTGATACCTCCACCAGATGACCGTTGTCAAGCCAAAAATCGATATAGTAAAGGGGTTTCGACTTGTTTTGGCTTAGCAGTAAGCCTTTTATATTAGGAACTGGGGGTATACTCTGGCCTTGAGAATGTGCGTGGCTTCTGGTCAGGGCGCAGCTTTCTGAAGAACCGCCCGGATCCGGAGGTAGAGGGGGCGCACCCAATGGTGGCGCATATAACGGTAGTAGCAAGCTTGATGCTGGGCGTTTGTGGATCCCCAATGATGCTCGGCCAACAGACTCCAGCGGCTTCCTCGCTTTCCGCGGTGCGGGAGTTTCCGGTGATGCTGCAGCAAAGCGTAACCGCTGGCAAAACGCCGGTCGGAACCAGGATCCAGGCAAGGCTCGGAGTCGCGACTTTGGTGGATGGCACGGTGATCCCGAGGAATGCGGTTTTTTCCGGGGAAGTGGTCGAGTCAGTGGCGAAGACGAAGAGTGATCGTTCCCGAGTGTCCCTGCGGATGGATTCGGTGCAATGGAAAAACGGATCAGCCTCGGTCAAAGTTTATTTGACGGGCTGGTACTATCCCACGACGGATACGACGGGGCAGGACCTTCAATACGGGCCGCAGCAACCCGCGAACCGGACCTGGAACGGACAAGGCCAATATCCCGATCCGAACTCAAAAAGTTACAAACCCTTTCCAGGGAGTGACTCGGATAAAAATACATCCGTTCCGGATACTCCGTCCGCCGCCACGTCGAACCACCGTATCCTGATGAAAGGCGTGGTGGCTGAAAGCGGCAGCGATGGAAGCCTGGCGCTGGTTTCGAAGCAAAGCAACATCAAACTGGATAAGTTGACGACTTATGTCCTGGCCAGCGGCGACCTGCTCGCGGCCAAGTAGATTTTCAATTCTGCTACCAAGGCTGTGGCTGCGTTTCAGCTAGGACGGGCGCAAAACCGGGGCAACCCGTGATTGCGCCAAGGAGTTATTGCGAGCACTTCTGAAAAATGTGGACGATTTTTTTACCGCAAGCAGTGGCGGTCGCGTTGGTTGCGATTTCAAGTTATGATGCTGAGAGAAATCGGTGCGGTACCGGCGGCTGGAATCCGGTAGCCTTAACATTTAGGGGAAATCATGACGATCAGGGTTGAGACCACACGTGAGGAAAGGGACGACTCCTTGCGCTTTCAGCCGATAGAGCGGCTGAAGGTGTATTTGTTCGGGGTGACGGTACTGTTTGCATCGTTCGGGATGGGAGAGGCGGTCTACAAACTTCTCTTCTCTGAGTTTGACGGCGCGACCGACCGCATTCCGATTGAGGCCCTGTTCGGTTTGGTTTTCGCCTGGCTCGCCACCAAGTTCGTCGGGGATGCTTACCGGAATCGAAAGCAGAGGAGCGCCCGGCTTAGTTTTATTAGCGATCGCAATCGCCAGATCAGGGGAGCGCTGGAAGCGATCACTCCGCTGGCCCACCCGGTGAAAAACCAGCAGTCCATCCGAGTCATCCGCGAAGAGGTGGATAAGATTGAGTGGGCGTTGAAAGAGATTTTGCCGCGCTAGATTTTTTCTTTCGGCCGACCGACGCAAGTGGACTTATTTTTTCAATTCCGCAGGCCAGTTCGTCACCAACTGCAGGGGACCTTGGGCTTCTTCCTCGGAGTGGTTCACCAGCACTCGCTTTCCGTCCGACGTGACGTCGAATGCGACTCCGATCCCGGGCGATGCGGCGTGGAACAATTTCTGCGGCGTGCCCACTTCAACCTCCGACCCCTTCGGCGTCACCGTGCAGACTAAAATGTCGTCCGTCAGATTCTTGAAGAACAGCTCCTTGCCATCTCCGCTCCAAGCGGGATACGCTCCGCTATTTGCCGACACTCTCCATTTCCCTTTGCCCTCCGGGAAGCTCGTGATGTAAATCTCCTGCTGTCCCGATTCATCGGAGGCGTAGGCAACCCAGTGACTGTCGGGAGAAATTCGATACGAGGTCAGGTTGGACTGCGCCGAAGGCGGCTGCACGACTGCGACCGGCTTGCCCTCACCGTTAGCCGGCCGTATCCAGAGCGATACGCTTTTCTCGCCCTCGCCCCAAAGATAAGTGACATATTTCCCATCCGGCGACCAGCCCGGGAAGTGGTAGTTGTTGTTTTCCGGGAACACCAGCTTCTCCGCGCCGCTGCTGTCCGCGGCTTTCGAGCGAATTTCCACGTTGCCGCCGCCGGTTGTGAGTTGCGCCGCAAAAATGAGCGTTTTTCCGTCCGGAGACCAGGAGGGTTCCTGAATCACCAGCTCGTCGAAGGTAATGCGAGTCTTGGTCTTGCGCTCCAGGTCGAGCGTCCAAATGCCATTCCCGCTGACATAGGCCACTCGCTTGTTGTCGGGCGAGAGCCGAACATCTCGCACGCCGAGCAACGTACGCAGATTCGCTGCAGAAGTCTCCTGCGGGTCGTAATCCGCCAGTGGTTTACCTGCGCGGTCGAACATCACCAGATGGCTTTTGGCCGAATCGTTGCTGCCAATCTGATAAATCAAGAGCCCGTTCTGCGAGACCGCGAAGATGCTGCGCCACACGCCGACATCGTCGCGCAGATTCGTCACCAGCGGCGTCGGCGATCCGGAGAGAATGCCGTTGTCGGGATCGAAGGGCTGCGCCACCAGCGCCGTGTTGAGCCGATAGAGCAGATAGCCGGATGCGTACTGAGCCGCCGAATCCGCCGGCAGGACGAGATGGCTCTCTGTGCTGTCGACGGATGCAAAGTAAATTCCGTTCTGCTTAGGATCGCCGCCGGTATGGCTGGTGGCGAGATAAATAAAATGTCTGCCGTCGGGCATGAACCACGGCCAGCGATGCGTGGTGTGCTTGCCGCGGTCGATCACCGTCGCCGGCTCGGCGGTCCCGCCCTGGGCACTCACCTTCGCCAGAGGACCGATAAAATCGGGCGCGAACACGATCACATCGTTCGCGCTCCAGCTTCCTCCACGAGTGTTCGGAGCATCGGCGATGGTCGCCACCGGCCCACCCGTCGCGGCGATCTTCAGCAGTTTGCCACCGGCAAAGTAAGCGATGAAGCGTCCGTCCGGCGACCAGAAAGGATGCGCAGCGCCCGCGGTTCCGTCGAGGGGTTGTGCCGAATCACTGCTTAGTGAGCGCACCCACAACAACTTCGTTTCACCGGCATGCGCCACGAAGGCAATCTTGTCGCCTTGCGGAGACAGCACTGGCATGCCGCCGGCGTCGCCGGTGGTGTCGAGGGAAAACTTGTCGGGAGGCGGAATCTCGGCATGCAGTGAAAAGGACTCTTTTGAGGATTTTGCCCAGCGATATCCGACGAAGGCGGCGAGGGCGACAAGAGCGAGCAGAAACGCGGCCAGCGCGGCGGTCCTGGATTTGCTGAGCGGCAGCGAGGGCTTTGCAGAATCGGCTGGTGCGGAGTCGGACTGCGTCGATTCGGCTACCCAGCGTAAGTCCATGGCGACGTCATGCGCAGACTGGAAGCGGTCGGCGGGATCCTTGGCGAGGCACGCACGGACCACGCGATCGAGCATGGGCGGGGCGAGCGGCTGGCTGGCCGTGATGGGGTCTGGATCTTTTTCCAGAATGGCGGTGAATACGCTGAGCTGCGATTTGCCTTCGAAGGCGTGGCGTCCAGTAATCATTTCGTAGAGGACGCATCCGAAGCTGAAGAGATCGCTGCGAGCGTCAGCCTCGCCGCCTTGCAGAATCTCGGGGGCCATGTATTGAAAAGTTCCGACGATCGAACCCTTCTGGGTGAGCGGGGACGCAACCGAGGTGAGCGACGCAAGATTCATGGTCGGCGTGGAAGGAGTGAGCGGACCGATGGCGCGGGAGGCAACCGACAACTCAGGCTTCGCGAGGCCGAAGTCCATGAGCTTTGCGCCCGCCTTGGTGAGCATAATGTTGGCTGGCTTCAGATCGCGATGGATGATTCCCTGTTGATGTGCCTTCTCAAGAGCCTGCGCGATTTCAGCGCCAATCTTTACCACCTGGTCCAGGGGCAAAGCCCCTTTGGCCAGGCGCTCGGCGAGAGTCTGGCCTTCGAGATACTCCATGACCAGGAAGTTGGTGCCGTCCTGGGTGCCGATGTCATGAAGAGTGCAGATATTGGCATGCTGCAGCGCGGAAATGGCTTTAGCTTCGCGCTCCATGCGCTGTTTCAGTTCCGGGTCAGAGGAAAGATGCGACGGCAGAACTTTGATGGCGACGGTGCGGTCGAGGCGGGTGTCTTTGGCTTTATAGACTTCTCCCATGCCGCCAGCGCCGAGAGGAGAAACGATTTCGTAAGGACCGAGTCTGGTGCCGGAGTTTAAGGCCATAGACAGGCGCAATTATAAGTCCTCCGCCGGAGGCGGCAAACTGTGACTACAGTTGGTTTGCGGCGTCTCGACGCGATCCGATGGAAGAGGGTTTCGCGGCTAAAGAATTCCGCTCCGCTGCAGCATTCCAGGTTGCGATGGCCTGCTGCCGCGGGTCACGTCAGACCGACTGCCGAAAATGCGCTTTGCGCTTCCGGGTTCGCCATGAAGGTATTCCAGACGAAGTTGCTGCGCTGGTTCTCAGCCATCAGCATGGTGATGCCGGCGTCGATGCCGAGAACGTCGGAGTCGTACCAGCCTGTTAGAGGATTAAATGCGTCCAGGTAGCCATAGCGCTGCCACGCTTGCGGATAGAGCGTGCGCAGATTTCGCAGCACGGCAATGCAATCCGCGGACAGAAATGGGAGCGAGCCTCCGGCGGCACAGGGCACGATGCTGCCATCGATGGGGCCCATCGACGGCGGACCGCCCCAGACTACGTACCCGTTGACGGAATCCGATGCCGTAATCCCCCAAACGTTTTCCTGGTAGTCGCTGAATTGGGATTGCAGCGATTGGCAGAACAGGATGTGCGCCTGCGTCGCGGTGACAGAGTTGTTGAAGTAGTTGGTGTACTGGTCCGACTTATTGCGGAAATCGAACCAGGCGTGCGAGTACTGGTGAATGAATAATGGGGCAGAAAGGTTGGTGATGTAAGTCAGCCCCTGGTAGGTGAAAATCGGCCGGCTGAATGCGTTCCACGTGGAGGCTGGCACCGAATTGGTGGTTGAGCCGATGGCCAGCAGGTAAAGCATCATGAGTTCACAGTAGGTGTCGTAGCGGGTGGTGATGAAACCGTTTTCCGGGGTCCATCCCATGGAAAAGGTGGTCCCGCCGTTGAGCATCCACGGCCAGTTGACGCGGTTGTAGATTTGCGAGGCGAGTGTTTGAATCTGCGCATCCTGAAAATATTGGCGGCAGGTGAGCACGCCGCAGAGAAGAATAGATGTGTCGATGGAGGAGACCTCGCTGCTCCACACCCGCTCGCCAGTGTTCATGTCCACGAAGTGATAGAAAAATCCGTTCACGTTGGTGAATTGATTGAGCAGGAAAGTGAGCGCGCTGGTGACGCGAGTCTGAATCTCGGTAGCGTCGGCGTAGCCGCGGCTGGCGCCAATGCACAAGGCGGTCAGTCCGAAGCCGGTGGCGGCTATGCTGGCCACGGTGCTGGAATCGTTGCCCGCGGCCAGAGCGCGGTCTTTCACTAGTCCCGTCGTGGGGCTGGCCTGCTCCCAGAAGAAAAGAAAGATCGCCTGCTCAATCTGGTCGAGAAACGCGTCGTCGGAAGCGGGGAGGGTAACGGGAGGCGTAGTCGTGAGCGCGGGTGAACCACCGCCACAGGAAATCATCGCCGCGGCGAGGGTCGCAGCCGGACACGCCAGCGCGGCTCGGGCCGAGTAGCTCAGGATTTCCCGGCGGGTGAAGCCGCGAGTTTGCGGAAGCTGCTTCATTCGGGCGGGGGGGGCTTAGGGCAGGATCTGCGCTTGTGCCGGGGAACCGTGCGCGGAGTCGGGGCTGATCCAGACTTTGACTTGGGCGGGTTCGGCGGCGAATTCGTTGCGATCGTTCCAGATTGCGAAGGCTTCCGGTTTCAGGTCAAACTTAACTTTTTTTGTTTCGCCAGGAGCTATAGCAACCGGCTGGAACCCTTTCAACATGCGGACCGGTTCGGCCACGCTGGTTCCTTGCAGCTGGATGTAGAGCTGAACCACTTCCTGCCCGGCCCGGGATCCGGTATTGGTCACTTCGGCCTCAGCGGTCAGGGCTGCCGGCGCATCTTTTCCCGCGCTCAAACTTGTGTTGATCGCGTTTGCGCTCAAGCGCTGCGCACTGATCGTGGTGGTTCCGTAGGAGAAGGTTGTGTACGAGCCACCGTAGCCGAAAGGGAACTGCGGCGTGTTCTGTTCATCAATGTAGCGCGAAATGTATCGGCTGGTAATATCTGTCGGGGGATGGGTGAGATCCGCGTCATAGGGAGGACGCCCGGTGTTGAGTGAGTTGTAATAAAGCGGTTCCTGCCCAACGCTGCGCGGCCAACTGACGACGAGCTTCCCGCTTGGGTTTGTTTCCCCGAACAAGGTGCGGGCCAGCGCAGGTCCTCCGCTGATGCCGGGCAGCCAGGCGGCGATGACTGCGGGCACATGTTCAAACGCCCAAGGCACAGTTAGCGGCCGCCCGCTGAATAGAATCAGGACCACCGGCTTGCCCGTTTTGACAATAGCTTCCAGCAATTCCTGCTGCCTGCCGGGAAGTCCCAGGTGGGCGCGCGATGCTGCTTCGCCGCTCATCTCTGGACTTTCTCCGAGCGCAAGAATTGCCACATCAGCCTTCTGAGCCCCGGCTGCGGCGGCGGCAATTTCCGCGTCGGTGCCGTCGAGAATTCCAGTGCCTTTGAAACGGAAAACGTGGTCCTCGCCAACCCGCTGCGCCAGAGCCGCCGGCAACGAAACACGCGGGCCGGCTCCGGCCGGGGTCCCGTTGGGATAGGAAGAATCGTCGGCCAGCGGACCGATGACGGCAATGTTCTGAGTTCTACCCGCCAGAGGAAGCAGCGGATTTCCGCCTGGGCCATTCGCATCCTTGAGCAAAACGAACGATCGCTCGGCGGCGGTCTGGGCGAGGGCGATGCTGTCAGGATGATAGAGCGCCTTTGGCGCCGCCGCCTCGTCCACGAACGGATGCTCGAATAGACCCAGGGCAAGTTTGACGCGGAGCACATGCCGCACCGCATCATCCAACTCAGCTTGCGTGGCCTGGCCTGACTTCACAATCTGTTGGAGGTTATCGTGATAGAGGCTGCTCACCATGTCCATGTCAACGCCGGCAAGGAATGCTTTGCGGGCCGCGGCTGCGCCATCCGCCGCGATGCCGTGTGGAATCAATTCGCCGACCGCGTTCCAGTCGCTGACCACGAGCCCGCGAAAGCCCCACTCTTTTCTCAGAATTTCCTTCAAGGTAAACGGATTGGCCGTCGAGGGCACTCCATTTAACGAATTGAAAGCACTCATCAGGGATGCGGTGCCAGCTTCGACCGCGGCGTGAAAGGGCGGCAAGTAATACTGCCGCAGAGTGTGCTGGGAAATTTCGGTGCTGTTGTAGTCGCGCCCACCTTCGGCCGCGCCATAGCCGACATAATGTTTGGCGCAGGCGGCGATGCTATCGGGCGCGTCCAACCGCGAACCCTGATATCCGCGGACATAGGCCGCAGCCATGGCCGCGCCTAGAAACGGATCTTCGCCCGCGCCTTCGGCCATGCGTCCCCAGCGCGCGTCGCGAGCGATGTCAACCATCGGCGAAAAAGTCCAACGAATGCCGTCGGCCGATGCTTCCATAGCTGCGACGCGTGACGCCTTCTCTACGATCGAAGGATCCCAGGTGGAAGCCAGGCCAAGTGGAATTGGAAACTCAGTTTTGAATCCGTGGATCACGTCAAGCCCGAACAGGATGGGAATGTGGAGTCGCGCTTTCTCCATCGCGATCTTCTGGTACTTGTTAATCTCGTGCGGATCAATCACGTTGAACAGCGAACCGATCTGTCCGCGGGCAATCATGTCGTCATAGTCGGTGCGTCCGGTTCCAGGTCCAGTAGGCTGTCCGGCGGAATACTGCACCAACTGCCCGACTTTTTCGTCCAGGGTCATGCTCTGCAGAATCGATTCCACCCGGGCGTCGAGCGCGGCGTCGGCGATCCCGGAGGGCTGTCCTACGGAAGGGTGCAGGGATGCCGTTTGGGAAAACACAGCCTGACTCAGGACGAGCATGCTCAGAATCAGGAAGACGCTGCTGCCCGAAAGCACGCGTACGGCCACAGTTGTCAGGCTCGATGGCGTTCCACGATGTGACCGTGCCGAGGCAGTTAGGTCGGTTGCTGAGGATGGCATGGAGTGGTACCTCCGTCGGGCCTGGGTGAAGGAAGGTTACTAAAACGAGTTAGTAGAGCGTTCCCGGAGTGTATCAAAAACGTTTTTCTCCGCAATGTCAATAAGTATTGCGCGTGAGCGTCTCGCGCGATGGGCCAATATGGTGCTTGCTACCCCGAATCTGTTTGTGCGAGACTGCGCTGCGTGGCGACAAGAAAAAAGGGTAAGGGGGCTGGCAGGACGGTCCGAATTGCGCCCGGGCCTGTGACCCTGAAGGAGTTGGCGGAACGACTGGGGCTCTCCCCCGCCACGGTGTCGCTGGTCATGAATCGTTCGCCGGTGGCCGACTCCATTCCGCAGGAGACGAAGGACCGGGTATTTGCCGCCGCCAAGAAATTCAAGTATCGCCCCAGCTTTTTTGCCCGCTCGCTGCGTGCGCAGCGCAGTTTTACCGTAGGAGTGATCGTTCCCGAGGTCAGCGACGGCTACTCGGCCTCGGTGATGAGCGGGCTGGAAGACCATCTGCTGCAGGAGGGCTACTTTTACTTCGTGGTGAGCCACCGCCACCGGGCGGATCTGATTGATGAATATCCCCGGCTTTTTCTGGAACGATCGGTAGACGGCCTGATCGCGGTGGATACGCCGTGGACGCTGATGCTCTCGGTGCCGGTGGTGACGGTCTCCGGCCACAACCAGGTGAAGGGCGTGACCAACATCGTGCTGGACCACGTGCGGGCTGCGGAAGTCGCGTTGAAACATCTCTGGCAGTTGGGCCATCGCGAGATTGCCTTTATCAAGGGCCAGGAGTTCAGCTCCGACACTGAAGTTCGCTGGGCAAACATCGAAAAAGCTGCCCGCCAACTGGGCCTGCCGATTTCCTCTGCTTTAATTTCTCAACTGAAAGGCGACTCTCCGTCTCCCGAACTCGGGTACGAGGCCACGCGGAAACTGCTGGCGTCGCACAGGCCGTTCACCGCGCTGTTTGCCTTCAACGATATTTCCGCGATGGGCGCCATTCGCGCACTGCGCGAAGCGAAGTTGCGGGTTCCGGATGACGTCTCCGTGGTGGGATTCGATGACATCCAGAGTGCTGCTTACCAAAATCCGGCGCTGACCACGGTGCGCCAGCCGCTGCGCGAAATGGGCCGCATTGCCGGCGAGACTCTGCTGCGGCGCATCCGGCACCCAGGAGCGGATGCGGGAGGCGGCGAGATCATGGTCGAGCCGAGACTGATGGTCCGCGAAACAACGTGCCGGGTGTCAAACAGCGTTCACCCTCCCAAGTAGGGGCGGGAGAAATCCGCAAAGCTGCCGCTGTCGTCCCAAAATCGTCGTTCCCAAAATGGGAACCCATTCAGGTCATGGCGACGATATTTCAGCGGCAATCCTCGCTATCTCCACTACAAAATCGTTAATGTATTAGCTGCAAGAAACAGGTTGCCGCTGCCTGAGTTCGCGGCGCGGAGTAATGGAAAACAATAGACTTGACTGTGGAAAATCGGCTGTGCTATAAGCGCGTTTGGTGTTACTAAAACGCTTTTGTAGAGTTTTAGTAACCCTAAGCACTCAAGACAACTGAATACTAAGCAACACAGGGGGCGTCATGACTTCTTCTTCCGTAGCCCGCACCGTTTCGATCGCCTGCATCGTCCTTTCCGCAGCTTTGGCCCACGCGCAATATCGAACTTCGATTCAGGGCGTCGTGACTGATCCCACGGGCGCAGTGATAGCCGGCGTCAAGCTCACGCTGACCACTCCCGCGACCGGCGAAAAACAGGAGCGGGTGAGCAATGAGAGCGGCGTATTCAACTTCAATGCGCTGGCCGCAGCGAAATTCCGGTTGGTAGCGGAGAAGGATGGCTTCCAGAAGAAAGTCATCGAAAATCTCGAACTGGTTCCAGAGCAGCCTAACTCCCTCACTGTGCAGTTGGCGGTCGGGGCGGCATCCACGATCGTGACTGTAGATGCTTCGGCTGCTCCCTTGCTCGATACCGAGACCGCGACGATTCAAGGTGTGGTCACAGACAATCAAGTACAGCACATGCCTTCGTTCGGGCGCGATGTCTTCCAGTTGATTCAGTTGGCTCCCGGCACGTTCGGGGATGGTGCGCAGGGCAGCGGCGGCGGCAGCGAAAACCTTCCTGGCACGCAGGGCCCAGGTGCAACCGGCGGCAGCCAGGGGATTTTTCAAACGGAAAATGGTCCCCAGGCTCTGGCCAACGGCGGCCAGTATGAGAACAACGGCATTACCATCGACGGAATCAGCACGACGAGCGCGGTCTGGGGCGGAACGACAATCATTACACCGACGGAAGACTCGGTGGAAAGCGTGAAGGTCGTCGCCAACGGCTACGACGCCGAGAATGGCCGCTTCAGCGGCGCGCAGATTCAGGTCACTTCCAAGAGCGGCACCAACGACGTGCATGGCAGCGCCTTCTTTACGGCTCACCGTCCTGGCTTGGACGCCTTCCAGCGGTTTAACGGCTTGAACCAGCAGGTACTGAGAGACACCAGCTTTTTTGATCAGTTCGGCGGCAGCGTCGGCGGCCCGCTGTGGAAAAATAAGGTCTTCGCCTTCTTCGCCTGGGAAACGGTTCGCAGCCCTCAGGCCCAGGCAAACATTGCCAATGGATGGTACGATACCCCGGCTTTCGATGCCTTAGGGCCTGCCGGAAGCATCTCTTCGACCTACCTCACCTTCCCGGGTGCTGGCGTCAACAGCAAGGCAATCAATCCTTCGACCTGTACTAATGCAGGCCTGACGGAAGGAGTCAACTGCATAACCATCCCGGGCCAGGGCTTGAATATCGGGACGCCTTTGACGGTTGGTCTGGGTGGGCAGGATCTCGGCTGGGTCAGTCCTGCTTCTCCCGGCACCGGCGGCGATGGCAGCGGCGGCGCAGAGAACCTTGACCCCAACACGGCTGACATTGCTAACTACGTCACTACCAGTTCGAGCAACTACTCGAAGAATCAGTACAACGGCCGCATCGATGCGGATGTCACGGCAAAAGATCGAATCGGCTTTGCCATCTACTGGGTTCCGCAGTCAACGAACTTCCTGAATGGCCCGGCGCGCGAGTACAACTTTTTCCATCACAAGCAAGTAAACGAAGCGTACTCCGGAATCTGGAACCACACCTTCTCTCCCAGCTTCCTCAACGAACTTCGTTTTAATGGCGCGGGATGGCACTGGAATGAAATCACTGACAACCCGCAATCGCCCGTTGGCCTGCCTTCGGACTCCATTACGGAAATCGGCAGCATCAGCTTGGAGTCCTTCGGACCGAATGTGGGCAGCCACCTGGATCAGTGGACCTACAGCGCCAAAGACGTGGCCACCAAGATTATCGGAAATCACACGGCTAAGTTTGGCGGCGAAATCACGCGCCTGTTTTACCTGCAAGATTGCGCCGGTTGCGGCGTGCCAAGCTACAACTTCTTTAACCTGTGGGACTTCCTCAACGACGCGCCGCAGAGCGAAGGCGGCGGCTTCAACCCCAATACCGGGTTCCCGACCACGATCCGCCAGGACCAACGCACCGACATTTGGGGATTCTTCGCGCAGGACGACTACAAGGCGCGCAAGAACCTGACGCTGAATCTGGGACTGCGCTGGTCGTATTTTGGACCGCTCTCGTCCAAAGAAGGCAACATGCTGCAGGCCACCCCAGGCGCGGGGTCGGCTTACCTGACTGGCCTGACAGTTCACAAGGGAAATTCCTGGAATGCGCAGAAGGATAACTTCGGGCCCGAACTTGGTTTTGCCTGGAGTCCAACACAATTTCACGATAGGGTCGTGGTGCGCGGCGGTTACGGCCTGAGCTACAACCAGGAAGAAATCGCTCTTTCAGCCAACATCAGTAACAACCCAGGTCTGGTCGTATTCCCGAGCTTGGTCATTAACACGCCGACCGCGCCGAATCCCGGCATTATCTACGCTGTTTCAAACGGCATACACAACCTGACCGGCTATCCTTCGAACCCGAACACGATTTCAACGTTTGGCACCAACGGACTGCCCACCGGCGGCGTAGGGCTCGGCGTCGAAATTTTCCCCGGCAACCTTCCCACCATGCGTACTCACCACTACTCGCTGGATACGCAATACGACTTGGGGCATGACTTTGTCGCCATCGTGGGCTATTCGGGAAGTTTGTCGCGTAATACCTATTTCCACGAGAACCCCAACGCAACTCCTGCGGCCCTGGGCTACACCCTCAATCCGCAGATCGGGGGCGGGGACTACTGGGGTGTGCAAGGCAGCGGCAACTACAACGCCCTGCATGGAGAACTGAAGCACGACTTCGCACACCAGTTTATGAGCGATGCGCAGTTCACCTGGTCCAAGAGCCTGGACACAAGTTCGGCGCCGTACTCGGAGCAGGACTACGCATACCAACCCAGCCTGAACTACGGGCCCTCGGACTACAACGTGGGCAAAGCTTTCAAGCTGTTTGGCATGTGGCAGCCGGTCATCTTCCACGGCGAAAAGGGGTGGATGGAAAAGGTAGCGGGCGGCTGGTCGTTGAGCGGTATTTTCAACTGGCACTCCGGATTCCCCTGGACTCCGGTGATCAGCACCCAGGGTGGGGGCCTCTATTGCGGACAGTGCGGTTATTCGCAACTGCCGGCTCTCTACCTGGGCGGCGCGGGCACCAGCACCAGCAACGATCAATTCAAGACGGGTTCGAATTTCCCCCTGCCCGCCGAAACCTACTTCGGGTTTCCCACCTACACTCCGTACAGCGGCACCAACTTCGGAAGTGCGCTTCCGCAGGTTGCGCACCGCAACACGTTCACGGGTCCGGGATATCGGGATGTGGATGTTACGCTGGCCAAGTCCTTTGGCCTGCCAACCCTGCCGGGACTCGGCGAAAATGCCAAGTTCGAGTTCCGGATGGACGTCTACAACCTGTTCAACAATTTGAACTTCAACCCCACCAGCATCGTGAACAACGTTGGCTGCCAGATCGGGTTCAACGACCCGGGCTGTACGTCGGCCAATGCAAGCACGCCGAATTTTGGTCAGGCTACTTCTGCTCTGGCGGCTCGCACTATCACGCTGGGGGCACGGTTCAGCTTCTAAACGTTTCGCAACAAGAATGCGGGTCCGGATTATCCGGACCCGCATCAATCATCCCCGTCGCACCCGCCGCAAATGAAGAGTTCAACTCTTGATTTGCGGCGCTTTGCTTTCGCCACGACAAGACGGAGAAACAAGACTCAGGCTGGCTGCGTCTGGAAACCGGCCTTGTCCATCCCATTTTGCGCGTCTTTGTTTTTCATGAATGTGTTCCAGACGAATCCGGTGCGCTGGTTCTCGGCCATCAGCATCGTAATCCCGAGATCGATGCCGAGGACGTCCGGGTTGTACCAACCAGTCAGCGGGTTGAAGGCATCGACGAAACCATAGCGTCCCCAGGCCTTGGGGTAGCGTTCCTTAATCGCTCGGACAACCTGCATGCACTCCGGAGTAAGAAACGGCAGCGAACCAGCGGCCGCACAGGGAACCACGCTGCCATCGAGATCGCCGATCCGCGGCGGACCGCCCCAGGCCTGATAGCCGGCAGCCGAGTCGGAGGCCGTGATGCCCCAGAGGTGATCGCTGTAATCGGGAAACTCGTCGCGCAGGGAAAGACAGAATTGTTTGTGAGCCGCGGTCGCCTTGACGGAATTCTCAAAATAGTTGGCGTAGGTGTCGCGCTTTCTGCGGAAATCGAACCAGGCTTGCGAATACTGATGCGTGAAGAGCGGGTCATTACCTGAGATGTATTCGAAGCCTTGAAACTTTATTGTCGGCCGCGTCCATGCTTTCCACGTATCGGCAGGAATCGGATGCGTCGGCGAACCGATGGCCAGCAGGTAGATCATCATGAGTTCGCAGTAGTGGTTCCAGCGGGAGTTAAGGAAGCCGGACTCGGGATGCCAGCCCATGGAGAGCGTGTTTCCGCCGTTGAGCATCCACGGCCAGTCCACGCGCTCGTAGATTTTGGTCGCCAGGTCCTGAATTTCAGCGTCGGCAAAATGCTGGCGGGCAGTCAACACTCCACAGAGCAGCAGGGAAGTGTCGATCGACGAGATCTCGCATTTCCATTGCCGCGCGCCGCTATTCATGTCGATAAAGTGGTAGTAGAGACCATGCTCGTGAGGAAGCTTCTGCCACAGAAAACGCAAAGTTCCGCGCACCCGCTCGACAATCTCCTCTTTTTTCCTGTAGCCGCGAGCGTCTGCGATGCAAAGGCCCGAAAGTCCGAAGCCGGTGGCGGCGATGCTGGCGACCGTCCGCGTGTCATTGCCATTCAGCAGGGCGCGGTCTTTCACCTGGCCGGTTACTCCGGCTTCATTCCAGAAAAAATCGAAAGCGGCTCGCTCGATTTCGTCCAGAAGGGCATCGTCTGAGCCGGAGTAGGGAACACGCGGCGGTTCCACAAACGCTCTCTGCTTCGCCCATCCGTAGGAACGTGATAGTGGCAGCGCGGCCGCGCCCAGAGCGGCAGTTCTGAGGAATTGGCGGCGAGTGAATGCGAACTTATCGTCCATGAGAATCAGCGATCAGAGGTCAGCGAAGGAGTGTGATCAATGATGCATCCATGATACACAGGGAGACGGCGGTCGGAAACTGGCGCTGTCCCGGTTCGCCTGCGTTCACTCTGCCGAAGGCATCCATCAACGTCTTGCGCGGAAAGGTTGCGACGTTCAAGGAAGTGAAGCCGCAATGAGGCGGGGATCGCCTGGTTGCAACTGGTTGCAATGCGGTTGCAGAAATTATCAGTCTTGACACTTTCGGCGTTCGAGATCAAAGTGACACTAGAGTTTAAGAACGGCAGGGCAAGCCTGCTGTGCCTCTCCAGCCCTCCCCCCGATCTTTCTAATGTGGTGAGGAGAAGTTCATGAAAAAGCTAAATACCAGGTTTTCACTCGTTGCTGTCTCGGCTGCGTTGTTGTGCTGTGCGCCGGGCGCTTTCGGTCAGGCACAGGCGACGGCGCAAGGCGGGAATATCATGTTAAGCCGGATATCGCCGAGCTTCGTTGTTCTGGCATTCCAACCCCCGAACCACCAAAACGGCAATAATGGCAACAACGGTAATAACGGCAACAACGGCAACAATGGCCCGGGGTGCGGCAACCAAAGCTGGGGACGGGACCAGGGCGGCAACGGCAAATGCAGCCAGGTTCCCGAGGGTGGAACGACTCTCGGATACCTCTCGCTGGCGGGACTTTGTTGGGTGGGTGCTGCGCTATTCAGATTTCGGCGCCAGTCGCGGTTGACCACGAAGTAACAACCGGAACTAATACAGGTTTGTGGCAACGGCCCTCCGCGACTCCTCTCAAATCCTGGCGCACGAATCTTCGCCGCCTCCACGACGGAGAAACGGCGCCCGGAACGAGGAACCCTCCGTTCTGCTCTGTCGATCCCTCCCTAGTCCTCACGAACCCGCATTCTGCGGATTCTTAAATCCTTATCTCTCCTCGCGGGGTTTGGCGATGGCCCTTTGAACAGTTCCGAAGAATCTGCAGTGTGCAATGACTTGCAATCCAAGGAGAGCTTTGGAGTCGCTATGTTGCAAACTCTTCAACATAGCCTCCCGAGCTTGGCAAGGTTGCAACTAGGTCGCGAGAGGGCCTGAGGGTATCGATCCCAAAGGGCATCGTTCCGGGAAACGGCTACTCGCGATGAACGGATATCGCCGGTGGATGCAACCTCAGCAGATTGAGTTAGTTGCAAGCCCTTGCGAGAGGAGGCGACCGGTCTCGAATCTGTCCCACCGCTGGCTGAAGGAAAGTTGGAGGCGGCGGAACGTCGGCCTGGCCAACTCCACGCTGGTAACGCCAGCGCCGGTTACTTCATTGCGCTTGCAATGATCTGCAATCCGATGTATGCTTCAGTTCATCAGGGCAAGCTAGTCATCGAGCTGGTGTCGCTTCTCCCCCGCCTGTGGTTCTACCCAAATGTTTTCCGCGCAGCTCAATGGGCCAGCGTCTTGACACGATCAGATTCTAGGTTAGGACCAGATCTTGACAGGGCAACGAATATCCCATAATGTATATAGGATTAGTAGGGTTTTGCGAGTCGCGTGGGTAAACTGGATATGTGGTAATTTGGGACATCGAAAGACGTATGTTGAGTCAAACGACGTAACTACTTTCCTCCCCGGAAAAACGGCCGGTAGTGACGTCGGCCACTCTAGCTGTAGACAGTAAGTGTTAGGTATCTCCCCTAGGTTCATTCTCCCCTGTAGATCTCCAAGCTGAGATCTGTCAGTTACGGTTCTTGAAATTTATTCGGGGTCACTCTGACAAAGTGACTTAGAGGGCGAAGCTATGGCCATAAGCACGTTATCGTGGGAATTGGCGCAACCGTCTCCGCAGGTTGGAGCCGGAAACGAAGCGGGAAGTGATGCCGGGGCTGAAACCTGGTACGGGCTGCATACCCGGTCGCGCCATGAAAAGATTGTCGCCCAGAGGCTGCAGGAGAGAGGAGTCACAACCTTTCTGCCTCTGGTCACCGAAACCCACCGCTGGAGCGACCGCAAGAAGTCGGTGCAGATGCCGTTGTTCAGTTGTTACGTCTTCGCGAAATTCACGCCGAACCGCACAGAGCGGCTGCGGGTTTTGCGGGTGGATGGAGTGTTTGGCCTGGTGGGCGGCAAGGGCGAGGGCATCGCCATTCCGGATGAGCAGATCGAAGCGGTCCGCAATCTCGTGGAAGGCGAATTGCCGTGGTCTTCCCATCCTTTCCTTAAGATCGGGCAGCGGGTGCGAATCCGGAGCGGAGCCTTGGACGGCCTGGAAGGCGTATTGGTGCAGCGCAATGGAGACCGCACGCTGGTGATTTCCGTGGACGCGATCCAGCGATCCCTTGCGGTCCGTGTGGAAGGCTACGAAGTCGAACCGGTCTGAAATTTCCCTGGCAGCGGCTGTCCTCCCTTCGGGAAGGATGAACCCAAACTTGACGAACCTGACCTTGACCGAAAACAACATCAACCCGGTGCGCGTGCTGGTCGTGAGCCGGGATGCTGCCGTGCTACGGGCGCTCGGGCCCATGGAAGCTTCGCAGGCCTGGCAAGCGGAGCGGGCCGCGAACGGGTGGGAAGCCATGGAGCGCATGCAATCCGGAAGCGCTGCCGATCTTCTCCTGCTGGATGTTCCGCTGAAAGACGACGAAGCGATGCACTTCCTGCGCTGGTTAAGCTGCTTCAGGCCAGACTTTCCCGTGGTCCTGCTGAGCTGTCCGGAGGATGTTCGCAGAGTTCGGGACGCAGCCGGGCTCGGCGGCGACGATATTGTGTTGAAGCCATTCGAGGCGAAGCATCTTGACGCTGTAGTCCGCAAGCATCTTGACCTGACGGAAAACGTCCCGGCGGACTGGGCCAGCAAGAACTCCAACACTAATATCGAGGGGCTTGGGCAGGACAAATGTTTTGTGAGCGCCAGCTTGATCATGCAAAAGCTGCGCTCCCAGGCTGCACTCCTGGCCAAGACCGATTTCCCGGTGCTCATTGTGGGCGAGCGCGGGGCCGGGAAGTATACGGTCGCCACGCTGATTCACCAGCTTTCGGTGCGGTCGGGGTTCCCGCTCCATCGGGTGAATTGTGCGGCTATGCCGGAAGCCGTTCTGGAAGCAGAGTTGTTTGGGGATGACCGGGCCGCGGCCGGACGTCAGACCAGCCGGGGGAAGTTCGGCCCTGGGGAAAAAGGCACGATCCTGCTGGAAGAAATCGCGGAGATGCCGGCCGGAGTGCAATTCCGGTTGCTGCAGGTTCTGCAAAACCACGAAGTTCGGAGCGCGGCGGGCAGCCCAGCGGCTCCCAGCGTAAGAATTCTGGCCTCCAGCAGCGCCCAACTGGAGCGCGCCTTGGCGGAGAAACAACTGCGCGAAGATCTGTACCACCGTCTGAGCGCTTTCACTCTGCAAGTGCCCGCGCTGCGCCAGCGCAAAGAGGAAATGGGCACGTTGCTGCGTTACTTCATGCATAACCTGGCCCGGCACTACGGACTGCCGCCGCGCGGATTTTCATCCAGCATGGTGGCTGCGTGCCAGCACTATTCCTGGCCGGGGAATTTGAAAGAACTGGAAACGCTGGTGAAGCGTTATCTGGTGGCGGGCGACCAGGAAGCAATTTTCAGTGAGATCGGTGCGGACACGAACGCCGGGCTTGATCACGAGCCCAGCGCCCGCGCGCTGAGGGTGGGCGAGGTTCCGGAGCAGGAAATCGTACCGGAACCAACCGCGCCAGAAGCGGAATCACTGAAATCCCTGATCCAGGGAGTCAAGGTGGAAGCCGAGCGCAGCGCCATCGGGGCGGCCCTGATGAGAACGGGCTGGAACCGCAAGGCGGCAGCGCGCCTGCTGAAAGTGAGTTACCGCACTTTGCTGTACAAGATTGAGCAATACAAAATGCGGGCTCCGCAACCTTACCTGAACCTGACACCGTTGCCCGCCGGTGAATTTTCCGGCTACGAAGATGGGAAGCGCGACCGGGAGAGAGAACTGACGGGAATTGAAAAACGATCTTGAAGGCATTGCGAAGGAATCTGCTATGACGACAAAAACTTGCAAACTGGCCGTGCTCATGATGAGTGCTGTTCTAGCGAATTCGGTCTGCGCACAGAATGCACTGGTATCTGCGACGGTCCAGGGCTCGGCAACGGCTGCCGATAAGGCGCCCGATAAGCCACACGACAACAGTTTTGTGATTGGCAATGACGACGTGCTGGCTATCAATGTATGGAAGGAGCCCGACATCTCGCGCTCGATTCCAGTGCGCTCGGACGGCAAGATTTCGCTGCCGCTGGTGGGGGAAGTCCAAGCGGCCGGTCTGACTCCGTTGAAGCTGGAAAAAGACATCGCCGACAAGCTGAAGAACTACATTTCCGAACCGGAAGTGACGGTGATGGTGCAGCAGATCAACAGCCAGAAGTTCAACATTCTGGGTCAGGTGGCGCGGCCGGGATCGTACGTGCTGGCCAATTCGCCAACCGTGCTGGATGCGATTGCGCTGGCCGGCGGTTTCCGCGATTTCGCCAAGCAGAAATCCATCTACATTCTGCGCCAGGGCGCGAGCGGCGAGTCGCATCTGCGGTTCAATTACAAGGATGTCAGTCAGGGCAAGAACATGGCCCAGAACATTAAGCTGCAGCCCGGCGACACGATCATCGTCCCGTAGTTCTTGTTCTGTAATTTTCGTTCCGTAATTCTGTTCGTAGTTTTTTCTCAGATGAAGCGAATCGACATTTCGGTGTGGTGGGGGCTGGCGCTGCTGGCGGGCATGGCCGGGTCGCAGACGGCATGGCCGCAGACGGCTTCGCCGCAGGATGACAAGCCCAACGTTATGGCGCCGGCGGCCAGCGGGCCATTGCTTTCCGGCCTCGCGAACACCCTCCCAGCAAACGATGACACCCGCGAAGATCGAATGCAGGCGCCGCCTCCGGTGAGCGGAGCGAACTATCCAATTACCTTTGCCTCGGAAGAGCAGGCCAATTATTTGCGGGGCGGCGTGACCTTCAACACCGCATACTCCGACAATGTGCTGGGAACGACCAGCGTGACGCCGGTGAGCGATGTGAGTTACTCGGTCTGGCCCACGATCGCGCTGGATGAAACCACCACGCGGCTGCATACGGTCGTGACCTACGCTCCAGGCTTCACTTTTTACCAGCGCATCACATCACGCAATGAGCAGGATCAGAATCTGGCGGCGGCCGTGCAGTACCGGCTGAGCCCGCATGTGACGGTGAGCCTGCAAGACGCGTTGCAGAAATCCTCCAGCATATTCAATCAGCCGGATCAAGGCCTGGCGGGGACGGTTTCCGGATCGACACAGGCGGCCAATGATTCCGTGATTGCGCCGCTGGCGGACCGGCTCAGCAACAATGGCAACGCGGGAATCAACTATCAATTCGGTGCGAACTCGATGGCCGGGGCGAGTGGGACGTTTACCAATCTGCATTACCCCAATCCGAGTGAAGTGCCCGGGCTGTACGACGCAGCGTCACGGGCAGGACTGGCTTTCTACAGTTTCCGTTTTTCCCCGCAGCACTATATTGGAGTCACTTATCAATACCAGGAATTGCTCTCGTACCCGACCCAGGGGACAAACCAGACGCAGACCGACGGCTTCTTCGTTTTCTATACTTTCTACGCCGGTCCGGGCTTTTCTTTTTCGTTGTTCGGCGGTCCGCAATACTGGAGCGCCGGCGTGCAGTATCTGAGTACGACGCAGTCTCCGGTAGCGGCGCAGCAGTCTTGGACCCCGGCCGCGGGCGGCAGCCTGAACTGGCAGGCGCGGCATCGCGGGGCGGCGATCAGCTATTCGCACACGGTCAACGGCGGCGGAGGCTTGGTGGGCGCGGTGAAACTGGATAGCGCCAGCGCCTCGCTGCGGCAGCAGATTACGCGCAATCTCAGCGCATCGTTGGCGGGCGGGTACGCCAACAACGGTGTGCTCGCGGTTTCATCGCTGGGCGGCCATTCCTTTTCCGGCAGCGCCGGCCTGCAGCGGCAGGTTGGTGAACATGTGAACCTTCAAGCGGGATATACCCGCCTGCACCAGGACTACAGTTTCAGCTCACTGAACCCTGACACGAACCGGGAATGGATTTCGGTTTCCTACCAGTTCGCCAGGCCGTTAGGAAAATAATTATGGTTGAGAATCAACAACAAGAAGAGCAGAACTCCGGAGGCTTCGATCTCCAGCACTACCTGGGGATTATTCGCCGCCGTCACATGCAGTTTCTGATCCCGCTGCTGGCGGGCTGGCTTCTGGTGTGGGGAGCGAGCTGGATTCTGCCCTCGCGCTATCGCTCCGGCACGCTGATTCTGGTGGAGCAGCCCACCATGCCGAAGGACTATGTTACGCCCAACGTGAACGACGATCTGCAGGACCGGCTGCGCAGCATCACCCAGCAGATTCTCAGCCGCACCCGCCTGCTGCACATCATTGACCAGCTGCACCTCTACCCCGACGCCCATGGCCGCATCACGCCCGACGAACAGGTCGAGCGCATGCGGAAGGATATCGACATCGAGCTGGTACATGATGGGGAAGGCCGGGTCAGCGCGTTCAACGTCTACTATCTGTCGCACGATCCCCGCATTGCGCAGCAGGTGACCAGCGAACTGACCAACCTGTTTATCAGCGAAAATCTCGAAGTGCGCCAGCAGCAGTCGGAGGACACGACGAAGTTTCTCGAAGGACAACTAGAGACCGCCCGCCAGACGCTGTCGGACCAGGAAGAAAAGATTCGTGAATTCAAAGGCCAGCACGTGGGCCAGTTGCCGGCCCAGGTGGGCAGTAACCTGCAAATTCTGGCCGGGCTGCAGTCGCAGCTGCAGGCGGAGGAAGATGCGCTGAACACCGCGAAGCAGCAACGGGTTTACCTCGAAACCCTGGTGAATCAATACCGCACACTGCAGGGTTCGCCGAAGGGCGAGGGTGGTGCGCCCGTGGGCTTGCCGGCGCTGGACGCGGAGCTGACCACGCTGCGCGCCCAACTGGCGGAACTCACCTCGCACTATACGGAGCAGCATCCCGACGTGCGCAAGGTGAAGGAGCAGATTGCCAAGACGGAGAAAATGCGAAGTCAGATTGTGGCCGACCTGAAGGCGAAAGCTGCCGGCGGGCAACCCGATGCAGCCTCCGCGACGGAGATTGCCGCCGCGAGCGATCCTTCGTCACCCATGGCGCAGTTGCAGGGACAGGTGCAGGCCAACCGGGTGGAGATTGCCAACCGCGAGCAAGGCATCAAGGAACTGTCGGCGAAAGTGACGGATTACCAGGCAAGGCTGAATCAGGAGCCGGTGCGGGAGCAGGAACTGGCTGACCTGACCCGGGGCTATGACCAGTCGAAAGCGAACTACGACGAACTGCTGAAGAAGAAGAACGAGTCGGCCATGGCTACGAGCATGGAACTGCTGCAGCAGGGGGAGCGCTTCCGCATTATTGATCCGCCCAGCTTGCCGCTCAAACCCGACTTTCCGAACCGCCTGAAGTTCTGCATGATCGGCCTGGGCGCGGGGTTAGCTCTCGGTCTGCTGGTGGCGGGATCGTTCGAAATCATGGATGACCGGATTTACGATGAGAAAGAATTTCAGCAACTGCTGCCGGTTGCGGTAATCTCGGAAATCCCGGCGCTGGCGGGCGCTGCGGAAGAACAAAAAGAACGGCGCCGCCTGGTTCTGGGGTGGGCGACGGCGGCTCTGGTCTCGGCCACGATCCTGCTGGGGTCGGCCCTGAGTTACTGGCGTGGCTAAAGAGATCGGGATTCGAGAACAGTTTTAGAGAACACTTTAGATACCAATCATGTACAAGGCTTTTTACCAGCTCACGCGCAATCCCTTTGAGATCACGCCGGACCCGTCATTTCTTTTTCCGACCCGGCGGCACAACGAAGCCCTGGCGGCTCTGTATTACGGAGTACGCCGGCACAAGGGATTTGTGGTGCTGACCGGCGAGGTGGGAACCGGCAAGACTCTGCTGCTGCGCTGCCTGCTGCAATCGTTCCAGCAGAGCGCGGATGTGAAGTACGCCTACGTGTTCAACGGACGCCTGTCGCCGGTGGAATTCCTGCAGTACATTGCGGGCGATCTGGGACTTCCGACCACCGGCAAGAACAAAAGCGATCTTCTGCTGCAGCTGGCGGATTATGTGGTCGATCGGGGCAAGAAGAATCTGACCACGGTGCTGGTGGTGGATGAAGCGCATCATTTGTCCACCGACATTCTGGAGGAGATCCGGCTGCTGACCAATCTGGAGACTGCGGACGAGAAGCTGCTGCAGATTCTTCTGGTGGGACAGCCCGAGCTCGATGAAAAGCTGGATTCCCACGATTTGCGCCAGCTCAAGCAGCGCATTGCCCTGCGCTCCCATCTGGCGTCGCTCGATCTGAACGAGACGGCGGGCTACATCGCGCGCCGGCTGCAGCTGGCGGGAAGTCCGGAGCCATCGCGCCTGTTTCCGCACCCGACCGTGGCCGCAATTCACCGCTACTCCCGGGGAACTCCGCGGTTGATTAACACGATCTGCGAAAACGCGCTGGTGGTCGCGTATGCGCGCCAGGCAGCGAGCGTGACGCCGGACATTATTGACGGGATTGCGGCTGACTTCCGCCTGGAAGTTGAGACAGCCCCAGCGCAGACTACTCCGGCGCAAGAAGATGTCGAGTTGCGGGAAATCGCGCGAAAGGTTCTAGCGTTGTACACCCGGATCCAAAGCACCAGCGCCTAAGCCGGCGCCGGCGCAGCGGCAAAGCGATTGTCGCCGCGAGTGGGAAGACTGAGAAAACATCTGAGAAAAATATGAGCCATATATTCGACGCATTACAAAGATCGGAAGCGGAACGCGAAGGGACGGACTTGTCTCTGGCGGAATCCAAGTTTACGGGTGTTACCGAACTGCTCGAAGCCGCTGAACGCAAGCGGCGGGCGGCGGCCGTTCAGCAGACGAGCGTCCAGCAGACGAGCGTACTGGAGACGCGCGTTTCTCAGACCATGGTGTCCGAGGCGAGTGCCGGCGTTGAGACTGCGAGCCCTCTCGATCGGTTTCCCACTCTGCCGGTTTCGCTGCTGCCTGAGAGCCGGCTGGTAGCGATCGGAGAAGAGGAAAGCCTGGGAGCGGAGAAATTCCGATTCTTGGCCGTGCGTCTGCGGCAACTCCGGCAAAACCGGACCCTGAAGAAAGTATTGATCACGAGCACCATTCCGCAGGAAGGCAAGAGCACGGTGGCGGCTAATCTGGCCTGCACCC
>Ga0181537_10000402_pt1 | contig 40739 bp, 43 predicted proteins | sample PEATcosm2014_Bin_39_FD_119765 | JGI IMG/M metagenome (GOLD analysis project Ga0181537, IMG submission 119765) | Peatland microbial communities from MTU Mesocosm Facility, Houghton, MI, USA - PEATcosm2014_Bin23_10_metaG | ecosystem: Environmental > Terrestrial > Soil > Wetlands > Peat | place...
CATCGTCGGCGTCTTGCCGCCGAACGGCACGACTTCGGACGTGGCCGACGTGCAGTTCGTGTAGGCGAGATAGCCCTTGAGCGCGGCGTCCATGACGTAGCCGCCGCCCCAGAGATAATGCGTGGCGTTGTCCACGCTGACCATGCCGATGCCGAATTTGTCGGCGAGCTTCATGCAGGTGTCCATCGCCTCGTAGGCGACGGCCTGGCCGAGCTTGTTGTGGCCGTTCCAGATTTCGGCGGCGGCAAAGCGCGACGGCAGCTTCTCGATCTTCGCGCCGGGCGTCCAGCGGCCGACCTTGCTGCCGAACAATTCGTCGAGGTGCAGCGCCTTGATGGCGTTGTGCGTGCGGATGCCATAATACGCGGCGCTGGCGCAAAACCGCGCGCCGGCGGCGGCCTCGGCGGCATCGTAACCGCGCTTGAGATACGCCTGCGTGACGAGTGAATCGTGTTTTTCTTTGGGAATGATGTAGTAGGTTTCGGGCATAAAAAATTTAGTTCACTGAATAAAAAACTTTTGAAAATACTTTCTTGCGTCATCGTAAATGAAAGCAGCGTTTGTGCTGCCATTTCTTCCCCAATTCCAAGACTCACCGCGAACGTATAAAAATTCTACTATCTTCTTACGGTTAGGAGAAAAATCAGGAACGCGAGCAAGAGTTTTTGATTTTTGATCAGGAGTAATTGGCTGATCAAATTCTTCGTAATATACATCTCTCAACTCCAGCATTATTGGCGACCAAGTTGCGCCAGTTTTGTCACCATAAGTATAAACATGAATCGCTTCGATTTCGACAAGGCCAATACGGCTTTGTGAATTTGGATCAAAATCAATGACAAGCGCATGGCTAACGTCACTAATTTTCTCGTCGTATTCTTTCAGTAATTCATCGGCTGTAACCGACCATCCACTTTCAACCGGCTTACCACGCTTGTTCCACAAATTGTGAAGCAAGCCATAGCCTGCCAGTTTGTAGCTTTGATGCGCATTTGCGTAATACACGCCCGCTTCTTGGCGTTCTTTTTTGAATAGCATGAAAGCCATAATTATTTCTCAAACCACTTTCTTCACCGGCACTTCGGGATTCACCTGCGCGATGGGTTTTTCGCCGTTCATCGCAAGGATGAGATTTTCCACGGCGCAGGTGGCCTGCCGCACCACGCTTTCGTAAGTGCGCGACGCGACGTGCGGCGTGCAGACGACGTTCGGCAACTTGAGCAGCGGATGATCCGCCGCCGGCGGCTCGTGATCCAAAACGTCCGTGCCGTAACCGCCCACCTGCCCGGATTTCAGAGCTACCACCATGTCGTTGGTGTTCACCACTTCGCCGCGCGCGCAGTTCAAAATCAAAACGCCCTTCTTCATCTTCGCAAACGACTTCGCAGAAATCATATCGCGCGTTTCCGGCGTCAGATTGGTGTGCAGCGAAATGTAGTCGCTCGCGGCATAGATTTCATCGAGCGAACCAGCGCGTTTCACATTGTGGTCCTTCGCAAATTTTTCGTCCCAATAAACATCGAAGCCGATCACGTTCATGCCGAAAGCCCGCGACCGTATCGCGACTTCCTTCCCGATGCGGCCCAGGCCGATGATGCCGATGGTTTTGTCCAGCAGCTCGTGGCCGGTCTTGCGTTTCCAATTCGTCTTGGCGTCGCCGCTGCGGGTGGAGTCGGTGTGAAATAGAAAATTTTTCTCCAACGCGAGCAGCAGCATGAAATTATGTTCGGCCACGGTGGTGTGGTTCACGCCGGGCGTGAAGAGCAGCGGGATGCCGAATTCGGTGCAGGACTTCACGTCAATCTTGTCCACGCCGATGCCGTATTTGCTCAAGACCTTCAGCTTCGGGCGGGCTTTTTCCAAAACCTTGCGCGTGATGGCGTCGTCGCCGCAGATATAGCCGTCCACGTCGCCAACGAGCGCGAGCGTGTCCGCCTCGTTCAGCGGGCCGCGCGCGGTGATGATTTCCCAGCCGGTTTTTTTCAGCAAATCGTGATGTTCGCCGGGCGTATCCTGGAACGATGTCGTTGTGAGCAAGATTTTCATCTGATCATTCTAAAAAAAAACAGCCCCTGTGCAATGACGGAGGCCTAGCAAATTTTGCGGAATTATTTGATTTTTCTGCACTCAACCCGCGCCGAGCGTCGAGCGGGCCATGGAATTCAGCCGTTCCTGCGCCTGCCGGGAAACATTCGTGAAGACGAGCGAGATGTGATAGCCGGCATGCCGGTTACCGGAGCAGGCGATGACAACGCCGCTGCATTGGAGGCTGCTGCCGTCACGCGGCGAGGAGATGGCGACGGTCATCTCCGCCCATTCATTGAACGGCGTCGGGCTGCGGAATTCAATGCCGCTTTTGTGGATGACCACGGTCTCGGCGGAAAGTTCCAGCCGCGCCTGCCGTGAATCAATCGTGACCTGCTGTTGCGGAGAATCAAGGCTTCCAATCTTTTTTGCGCTCATAAGTCCAACACCAGAATAACACGCCCCGGCTAGTCGTCAAATTAGCTTTTAGCATCCAGTACATAAGCACAGGTTCACCACTCGATGACCGCCGCGCCCCAGGTCAGGCCCGCGCCAAAAACGACGAGCAAAACCAGGTCGCCGCGCTGGATTTTCCCCGATGAAACGACTTCGTCCAGTGCGATGGCGACCGAGGCCGCCGACGTGTTCCCGTATTTGTCGAGGTTCACAAAAATCTGCTCCGGCGTCGCGCCGAGCCGTTCGCCCACCGCGTCGATGATGCGGCGGTTCGCCTGATGCGGGATGACACATTTGATTTTGGTGATGTCGATCTCGCAACGGCGCAACGCCTCCTGCGCCGCCGAGAGCATCGCCTGCACAGCGCTTTTGAAAGTCTCTTTGCCGTCCATCCGCAGGTAGTGAAGTTTCGCCGCGACAGAATTTACCGTGGCCGGACAACGGCTGCCGCCGCCGGGCATCGAGAGCAAATCGGCCTTCGCCCCGTCCGCGCCCATCACGGCGGTCAAAAGCCCGTGCGAATTTTCACGGCTCTGCAAAATCGCCGCGCCAGCGCCGTCGCCGAATAGCACGCAGGTGTTGCGGTCGGACCAGTCCACGATGGAAGAAAGTTTTTCCGCGCCGATGACCAGCACCGTGTCGTAGGTGCGCGACATGATGAACTGCTGCCCGACTTCCAGCCCGTAAATGAAACCGGAGCACGCGGCTTCGAGATCAAACGCGGCGGCGCGCCGTGCGCCGATTTTTTGCTGCACGAGGCAGGCGGTCGCGGGAAACGGCATGTCCGGCGTGATGGTGGCGACGATGGCGAGGTCAATCTGTTCGCCGGTGATGCCGGCCATTTTCATCGCTCGTCGCGCCGCGTGCGCTGCCATATCGGAGGTGAATTCATCCTTCGCCGCGCGCCGCCGCGCCTTGATGCCGGTGCGCGAGGTGATCCATTCGTCGGAGGTGTCCACCAGCTTTTCGAGGTCGGCGTTCGTCAGGATTTCCGCCGGCAAATACGAGCCGACGCCGGTGATGGAGCAGGTGCGGCCTTGAAAATTGTGGTTGGCGCGCGGGTTTTTGAATTTTGCGCTCATGCAGGAGTGGAAATTTCCGCCGCCGACAATTTTTCGTTCGCGCGGGCGATTTCGCGGGCGATGATCCGGTTGACTTCATGCTGCAAAGCCTCTGCGGTGATGCGCAGCGCGCTGGCGACGGCGCGTTCACGGGCGGAACCGTGCGCCTTGAAAACCATGCCGTTGAAGCCGAGCAGCGGTGCGCCGCCGTGGACTTCCGGGTCCATGCGCCTGCGGATCGCGTGAAACGCGTCCTTGGCAAGAAACGCGCCGATCTGCCGTTTGGCATTGCTCATCAACTCGCGCTTGAGCATCGAAAACATCGCAATGGCCAGGCTTTCCGATGTTTTCAAAACAATGTTGCCGACGAAGCCGTCGCAAACGACGACGTCAACGTGATCCTTGAACAGATCGTGTCCCTCGACGTTGCCGATAAAATTAAAATCGAGATGCTGGCACAGTTTGAACGCCGCGAGCGAAAGGTCGTTGCCCTTGGAATCCTCCCGGCCGATGCTCAAGACGCCGACGCGCGGCCTTTTGCGGCCAAGAATTTCGCGCGAATAGATATTCCCCATCACCGCGAACTGCGCGAGGTGGAACGGTTTGCATTCGACGTTCGCGCCCGCGTCAACCAGCACAAATTCATTCCCCTGGCGCGGAATGACCGTCGCGATGCAGCCGCGATCCACGCCGTCAATGCGCCCGACCTTGAACGTGGCCGCCGCAAAAATGCCGCCCGTGTTGCCGAGCGAAACGAGCGCGTCGGCCTCGCCGTCGCGGACGAGTTCGGCGGCGCGCGCGATGGAGGAATCTTTTTTCTTTCGGAGCGCGACGACGGGCTTGTCGTCCATCGTCACGACTTCGCTTGTATGGATGATTTTGACGCGATGGTCGCGAAAGCCGCGCGGCGGCAGCGCCGCGTGGATGGCGGCCTGGTCGCCGACAAGATAAAGCCGGGAAATCTTTTTGTTGGCCTCAAGCGCCAGCTTGGCACCCGCAATCACAACTCCGCAACCGTGGTCGCCGCCCATGACATCCACCGCGATTCGCATAGATGAAATGAAAAGACGCGGGGGAAATGTCCGCGCCAGCAATTAATACCAAATTACGCGCCCGCCGTGACGCTGATGACCTGCCGGCCCTTGTAAAATCCGCACGCCGGACAGACGCGGTGCGGAACGTATGGCTCCGCACACTGCGGACATTTGCCGATCTGCGGCAATTTCAGCACGCTGTTGTAAGCGCGGCGCTGACGCATCCGGCTTTTGGAAGGTTTACGTTTTGGGACGCCCATAAAATAAATCCAGAATTACAGTTTCAGTTTGTTCAGTTCAGTCCACGCGGACGGTTTTGGTTCTTCTTTGTCCGCGATTTCTGCGGCCTTGCCGACTTTCGTTTTCAATCCACCGCAATCCGGCCTGCACAACGGATGTTGCGGAAACTCAAGGAGAATATCTTCGCGCACGAACGGCGTCAAGTCCACGCAATCGTCGTCAACAGCCACCGCGTCATCGCCCGTGAGCGGCAAATGCAGCGTCCAATCCTCCAGATTCAATCCGCGCCTAAATTTTTTCAGGCAGCGCACACACTCGCATTCCAGCGCGACGCGCAGTTCGCCCTGGACCAGAAGCGCGTCGTCCAGCTTTTCAATCACAATGTCGTATTCAACCGGCTTGACGACGTGGATCAACTCGTCGCGCACGTCCAAATCTAATTCCGCCAATGACAACTCGCCGCGCAAAACCACGCTTCGGTTCTCCAGATGGCGAAGATTGACGGTCAGCGGCATGGTTCATCGGCTTAAACTTTTTTCGCACCGGAAAATTTTTTGGCCAGCGCGTTTTGCACATGCGCCGGCACGAATGCGCGAACGTCGCCGCCAAGCCGCGCAATTTCCTTCACGATGCGCGAACTCAAAAATGTGTAGGTGTCCTTGGGCATCATAAAAATCGTCTCGATGTTTTCATCCAGCTTGCGGTTCATCAACGCGAGCTGGAATTCAAATTCAAAGTCCGAAATGGCGCGCAGCCCGCGCACGATCGCCTGCGCCTTTTTGCCCGCGACATATTCGACCAGCAGGCCGCCGAACGCGTCGGCCTCGACGTTCGGCAGATGCTTCACGGACTGCTTCACCAGCGCGAGCCGTTCGTCGAGCGTGAACAGCGGCTTTTTGCCCTCGTTTTTTGCGACGGCGATGACGACGCGGTCGAAAAGTTTTGCGGCGCGCTGGACCACGTCCAGATGGCCGTTGGTCAGCGGGTCAAAACTGCCGGGATAAATCACCGTTCGCATCGGAAACATTTTAGCACGCGCAAAATGATTGACGAGGAAGAAAATTATTTGGGTTGCGGCGACTGCCACGGCACTTCGTAAATCCGCACGGCGGCCTTGATGCCCTTGACGGTGACGGGAAACATTTCGACGCACGTCGAGGCCAGCGCCGGATCGACGCGCAACAGCTGGTTGTAAGTCGTGTCGCTGATGATGATGCGCCCGCTGCCGGAGACGCTTTCAAGCCGGCTGGCGAGGTTCACCTCGCGGCCAAAAATCGTGTAGTTCAAGATATGCGTGTCCGAACCCATCAGCCCGACGGTGACGAGCCCGGTGTTGATGCCCGTGCCGAGCTGCAGCGCGCGCAAGGGTGGTTTGGGCGGCAGCCCGGCGGAGGCGCGCGCGCTGTTTTCGATTTCGCGCGATGTGTTTTGCGCGACGCGCTTTTCATTCAATTCGCAAATGGCGCGCTGCGCATCAATCGCCGCGCGGACGCAGGCCAGCGCGTGTTTTTCGTTCGTCACGGGCGCATTCCAAAACGCCATGACACAATCGCCGATGTATTTGTCGAGCGTGCCGCCGTGTTTTTTAACGGAGTCGGCGACGACGGTGAGATAAAGGTTCACCGTTTCGAGCGTTTCGCGCGCGGACTCGTCGAAACATTTTTCTGCCGTGTCGGAGTCAAGCCGGCGTTCGCGCACAAATTCGACCACGCGCTCCTGCATTTCATCCGTCAACATCGTGAAGCCGCGAACATCGGCGAAAAGCACGGTGATTTCGCGCCGCGCGCCGCCGAGCGAAAGTTTTTCGGCTTGGAGCAATTCGTCCACCACGTCGGGCGAGACGATTTTGGAGAAAACCGATTTGACGCGGCGTTGTTCGCGCTCCTCAAAAACGACGCGGTAGGTGACGAGCATGATGTGTTCGATCAAAATCGCGCCCGCAATCGGGAACACGAGCGGCAGCCACAGGCGGAATTCAACGAAAACAAAAAATGCGGCGGCGACATAGGCCAGCATTAGCAGCAATGTCCCGCCCGTCGCCGAAAACGCTCGCAATTGCCAGGTGAGGAACGCCGTGAGCGCGCCGAGAAAAATGATGAGCGCAAGTTCGACCGGCAACGACACGCGGTGGATGAACTGGCCGGTGATGATGGAATTGGCGACGTTCCAGTGTTTGCTGACGAGCAGGGTGTCGTTCTCCAGCGGCGTCGCGCCACGGTCGGTCAGATCATTTCCCTGCGCCGCCGAGCCAAGGATGACGAGCTTGCCGCGAAAATCGTCGCGGAGTTCATTGGTTTGTCCGAGCAACCGCTGTTTGTCCTGCCACAGCAGGCTTTCAATCGGCGCGCGCAAAAGGTTTGGATCGCTTGGCGTAAACCGCCAATCAATGTAAAAATAGCCGTCGGCGTCCACGGGAATCACGCGCTCGACGCCGTTCGTGCCGCGCAAAATGATTTTGCCGCGGGGCAAATCGATCTCGGCGTTTTTCAAATCGAGTTTTAATTCCTGCGCGGCAAGGACGATGCCCATGTGCCAGACGCGCTCTTCGGTGAAGGCTTTGGCCTTCGGCGCGACGCCGGGCGGAAGTTTGTCGCCGATAAAATCAGCGAGCGTGAAATTATTTTCCGCGTCAACCGGCACTTTGATGTCGTCGCCGTTCGAGCGCGGCAAAATGATCCAGCCCGGTTCGATTTTTGCATTTCGCAGATCCACGCCCAAGCCGGGGTCGGCCTCGATTTTTTCGAAAAGCGGATGCCAGTGGCGGTAGGTGCGGAACGCCTTGACGCGGCGCAGGATTCCGTCGGAATCCTTCTCCGTCGAGATGTCGCCGAGCGCGAGGGCGTTGGTCGCGAACAAATCCGGCGGCGTCACTTTGGGCGTGACGGCGATGAGGACGTTGCCGGCGCGGCGCATTTGCATCGCAAAAAAATCATCGGATTCCATCAGGCTGCCGTCGGCCATCTGCACCGGCGGATGGTCGGGTCGCAATTCGCCGAACAACACGTCGAACGCGACGGCCTGCGCGCCTTGCGCGGAAAGCTCCTCGACGAGCCGTCCATAAATTTGACGCGGCCAGTAAAGTCCGAATTTGTAACCGAGCGCGCCTTTTTGCACGGCTTTGATGCTGGATTCTTCCATCGAGACGAAGGCAAGATTGGTGGCGGCGGGCGCTGGAAAATTGAGCGCCGTCCGCGCGCGAAGGTCGTAAGTCATCCGCTCGAGCCGCTCGAAGAAATCCAACCGCAAAAGCCGGACACCGCAGACGAGCGCAAGGACGGTGACCGCCAGAATGAACGGCGTGCGTTTGAAGGATTTGAACTTCACGCCGACGGATTAAACGAAAAACCAGGGCAACTCAAGGCTGCTCTGGTTTGTTGAAAGCGTCCCAAACTTAAAAACTTCTCTTTTTCAATCCCCCACCGACAAGCAAATTTTAAGGATGGCCGTCATGATGGCCACCATGATTTCCGTCATTTCCGCTGGTCGCCGAAATGTGGCAATAAGTCAAATCATTGGAAAACAAGTAGACTTGCAAATACACCGTGTCAAGCGCCGTGGAGATGAGATTCAGCAAGTTGATCAATTCCGAGGAGAGCGGCGTGATCTGGCCGGTTATGGGATTATATTGATCGCCTTCTTTTATCAACAGGGTTTCGAGCTGTCCGTCCGGGCCGGTGAAGGAAAGCCAGACGGAGCTTCTGTTCACCGCACACCAGTCGTCCGCACCAAGGCCGAACAAAGTGCCTCGCACGCCAGCGATGCCGTTCGGAATTTTGATCAAGTATTGGGACGCGGCGGAAAGTTTTTTGACGCTGGCGAATATGCGGCCATGTTGCAGATCCAGTTCCGTGTCGCTGACGGTGTCCACGCCGGTGTCTGAAACGGTCAGCTTGTCAATCTTGAGAGTGGTGCCGCCCGTCAGCCGGATCACGTTCTGTTCCGCCGCCGGTTTATAGTCAACCATGCCGCGTTCAAGCGAATCGGGGGCGAAGCCAATCTTGTCCGGAGTCGGCCGCGCCTGCAGCATTTTTATTTCTTTGCCCAACACAACATCCACCAGCCCGCCGGGTTCGGTCTTGAGGGTTGCGCCTGCTTGAAGAATTTTCCCGGCGACGAGCGGGCTCCACTTGGCGTCGGGACCGGTCTCAAGGGTGTAACTCGCCTCGCCTTGGACGCGGACGACGGTCGCCACACCTTGCTTGATTTCCTGCGCGGAAGCGCTGACGGCAAAACTCAAAACCACGCTGCAAACCAAGGCGGAAAACAAATTTTGTACGGTTTTCATGACAACCCTTTCGGGACTTCTTCTATTTGACTACAAATATAAGTGTATGCCGCCAAATGTCAACCGGTAAAAGCCGTGCCGGTTTCACGGCTGACTAGTGATTTTCTGCCAGTTGACGCCTTGCGCGCCTGCATAAATCGCAAACGCCTTTTCGTTCTGGATCAGCACGGCGCGTACAACGCTCGAATCATCCGCGCGTCCCAGTTCAAGGACGCTTTCAGGGATGATGCCCATTTTTTTGTGCGCGTAAATCAGCGCAAACACCGCCTGCGCGACCGCCGCGTAAGGCAAATCCTTGTAAGCGCCCTCGACCGCGTCTTCGACCGCGTCGGCGAGAAATTCCAGCTGATCCACGAGGTGCGGAAATTTCGGCGCGTTGATCTGCGTGAATTCCAGCTTCCACTGCGGCAGGTGGTGCAGGATTTTCTCGGCAATCGCCGGTGTGATGCTGGCGGAACCGTTGTTGACGAACTTTGCGATTTCGGACATGGCGGCAATGTAGGAAAACCGACGACGACGTCAAAGTGAAATCGCCGTGACAAACGCGCTTTCAATTGTCGCCGAATTCTTCTACGAATACGTCCGTGCAAGATTTGATCGCCAAAGCCGAGACGCTGCTCGAAGCGCTGCCCTACGTCCAGCGCTTCCGCAGCCAGACGTTCATCGTCAAATACGGCGGCAGCTTCATGGACTCGCCGGATGAAAAAATCCGCAACGGCGTCGCGCGCGACATCGTGTTCCTCGAAGCCGTCGGCATCAATCCCGTCGTCGTCCATGGCGGCGGCAAAGCCATCACGCGCGCGATGGAAAAAGCCGGCCTTAAATCCGAATTCATCCAAGGCCAGCGCGTCACGGACGAAACCGCGGCGAACCTCGTGGACAAAGTCTTGTCACGCGAAATCAATCCTGAAATTGTCAAAGCCATTCAAAAATTCGGAGGCAAGGCGCGCGGATTTTCCGGCGCGGACATTTTCAAGTGCAAAAAATTATTGGTTGACGGAAACGACATCGGCTTCGTCGGCGAAGTCACGGCGGTGAATGTCGACCCGCTGCGCGAATGCATCCGGCGCGGCATCACGCCCGTCATCAGCCCCGTCGCGCTCGGCGAGGACGGCAAGATTTACAACTGCAACGCGGACATCGCCGCCGCGCAGGCCGCCATCGCGCTCAAGGCCAAGCGGCTTGTCTTCATGAGCGACGTGCCCGGACTTTTGCGAAACCCGAAAAATCCCGACTCGGTCATCCCGCATCTGAAAGTCGCCGAGGTGGATGAACTTAAAAAATCCGGCATCATTGACAAGGGCATGATCCCGAAAGTTGAAAGCGCGGTGGCGGCGGTGAAATCCGGCGTCGAAAAAGTTTCGTTCGTGGACGGTCGCGTGCAACATTCCGTGCTGCTCGAGATTTTCACGGACGAAGGCGTCGGCACGGAAATCGTTTTATGAACTTTTTCCTCTGCGTCTCCGCGTCTCTGCGGTTTAATTCTGCAAAATGAAAGAAATCGTTCCACCAGCCATCGTCCGCAACGACTACGAGTCCGTGCGCGAATTATTTTCAAAAAACGTCGTGCCCAGCTACGGCCGTTTCGACCTCGCGATGAGCCACGGCGCGGGCAGCTATTTGTTTGATGTCGCGGGCAAAAAATATCTCGACCTCGGAGCGGGCATCGCCGTGTGCTGCCTCGGCCACGCGCATCCGGCCATCACCGAGGCACTCGTCAATCAATCGAAAAAATTGATTCACGTTTCCAACTTGTATTTCACCGAGCCGCAAGGAAGGCTCGCCAGCGAACTTGTCAAACGCATCGGCGCGGGAAAAGTTTTCTTCAGCAACAGCGGCGCGGAGGCGAACGAAGGCCTGTTCAAGCTCGCGCGCAAATTCGGCCATGACGAAGGACGGTTTGAAATCCTCACGGCGACGAATTCCTTTCACGGTCGCACGCTCGCGGGAATTGCCGCCACCGGCCAGGAAAAAGTCAAAAAAGGTTTTGAGCCGATGACGCCGGGCTTCCGGCATATTCCGTTCAACGATTTGCAAGCCGCGCAAAATGCGATTTCGCCCGCGACAATCGCAATTATGATTGAAGGCGTGCAGGGCGAAGGCGGCGTCACGCCGGCGACGCCCGAATATCTGCTCGGCCTGCGCGCGTTGTGCGACGAAAAAAAACTGCTGCTGCTCATGGATGGAGTTCAGTGCGGACATTTCCGCACCGGAAAATTCCAGAGCTTTCAACGGATTCTCGAAGGTGTTCCTGGCGGCGAAAAATTTCTGCCCGACGGCCTTTCCATGGCCAAGTCGCTTGGTGGCGGATTTCCCATCGGCGCGTTCTGGGTGCGCGCACCGTTTGCTGATTTGCTCGGGCCGGGCACGCACGCGACGACTTTTGGCGGCACGCCGCTCGCGTGCGCCGTCGCGCTGAAAATTTTTGAAGTCATCGAGCAGGAAAAATTGGAAGAAAATGCGCGCAAACTTGGTGAGTGGCTGAAAGCCGAATTGGAACGGCTCGCAAAAAATTATCCATCCGTCGTCAAAAGCGCGCGCGGCTTCGGCTTTATGCTCGGCTTGGAACTGGCGGAAAAAATTCCGGCGTTCGCGGCGGGCGACAAAACGGCGGCGATTCAATTCACAAACCGTTTGCACGCAGCGGGCGTTTTGGTCATTCCTGCCGGAACACAAGTCATCCGACTTCTGCCGCCGCTCAATTTGAAACCGCAGGAAGCCGCCGAAGGCATTTCCAAAATCGAGGCGGTTGTCAAATCGCTCGCCTGATTTTTATGACTTCCGCCGCGCACAGGCATTTGTCGAAAACCGATCCGGTTTTGCGGAAACTCATCTGTGAGCATGGTAAATGCGATCTTGTGCCGGAAAAACGACGCGCGCCGTTCCAATCGCTTGTGATGGCGGTCGCGCACCAGCAGCTCAACGGCACGGCGGCGAACACGATTCTCACGCGATTCATTAAATTGTTTCCCGGCAGAAAATTTCCGCGACCGGAAGATTTGGCGAAAGTTTCGGACGAACAAATCCGCGCGTGCGGATTTTCGTTCGCCAAAATCAGATCCATCCGCGACATCGCGGAGAAAGCCTTGTCCGGCGTGATTCCAAGTTCGAGGCAGATCATGAAATTATCCGACGATGAAATCGTCGCGCGGCTGACGGAAGTTCGCGGAGTCGGGCGCTGGACGGTTGAAATGCTTTTGATTTTCCAGCTTGGACGCCGTGATGTTTTGCCGGCGGGCGATTTCGGCGTCCGCACCGGATTCCGCATCGCTTACAAAAAACGCGAAATGCCGAAGGTGAAAGAATTGCTTGCGTTCGGCGAAAAATGGAAGCCGCACCGCACAACGGCGGCGTGGTTTCTCTGGTGCGCGGCGGACGCGGCGAAGAAAAAGAAGTGACGGCGCGCCGGACTTGCGTTAATAAATTCCTTTGGGCGGAAATTCCCAGAATTGTTGAAGCATGAAACATCTGTTGTCATTGGAAAAGTTGCCGGTCGCGGATCTGGAAAAAATCCTGCGCGACGCCACCGCGTTCAAGCGCGAGCGGACGCGGCGCGACAAGCTGCCGCTGGCCGGACAAATCTGGGCGCTGCTGTTTTCGAAATCGTCCACGCGCACGCGGGTTTCGTTTGAGGTCGGCATCCGCGAGCTCGGCGGACAGGTGATGTTTTTGAGTGCGAGCGAAATCCAGCTTGGCCGTGGCGAGCCGGTCAAAGACACCGCGCGCGTTTTGGGCCGGATGATCCACGGTGCGGTCATCCGCACGTTCGCGCAGAGCGACGTTGAGGAGTTTGCGGAATTTTCAAAAATCCCGACCATCAACGCGCTCACGGACGACGAGCATCCGTGCCAGATTCTCGCGGACATTTTCACGTTTAAGGAAAAACGCGGGCCGATCGCCGGAAAAACCGTGACGTTCATCGGCGACGGCGCGTGCAACGTGCCGGTGTCGTGGATTTTTGCGGCGGCAAAACTGAATTTCGAGCTGCGGATCGCCGCGCCAAAAAAATTCCAGCCAGACGCTGAAATCTTGAAGCGCGCGGGCGGAAAAATCATCTGCACCGAAGATTTGAAGGCCGCCGCGAAGGACGCGGATTTGCTTTACACGGACGTTTGGGTTTCGATGGGCAAGGAAAGCGAATCCGCCGAGCGGTTGAAAATCTTGAACGGCTATCAGATCAACAAGGCGCTGGTGAAACTGGCCAAGCCCGACGCGCTGGTGATGCACTGCCTGCCCGCATATCGCGGCAAGGAGATTGACGAGGAAACGTTCGAGATGAACGCCGACACGATTTTCACGCAGGCGGAAAACCGGCTTCATGTGCAGAAGGCGGTTTTGAACTGGGCGGTGAGTTAATTTGCAAACTGCCGCAGATATTTCAGCGCGACCTTCAAATCCTTCGGCCATTCGCTTTTGACGGTCACGGTTTCGTTCGTGACGGGATGCGGGAATTGCAATTCCTCCGAGTGCAGAGCGACGCGGGAAATCAGCGGGCGTTCTTCGCGTCCGGGCTTGAGGCGATAATCTTTTTTCAGCCGCGAAAGCCACAGGAATTTTCCGCCGTAAAGTTCGTCGCCGACGATTTTCAGGCCGACGTGGCTGGCGTGGACGCGGATCTGGTGCGTGCGGTTCGTGAGCGGCTCGCATTTCAGCAGTGCGTAGCCGTGGCGCGGGAAGTTTTCCAGCACTTCAAATTTCGTCCGCGATTGTTTGCCTTCCCTTGAATCAACGCGCATCAAGCCGGGCATGACCGGATGCGGCGCGATTTTGGCATCCACCTCAAACCGGTTTTCCAGCGGTTCGCCGCGAACGAGCGCGATGTATTTTTCCGACACCTTTTGCGAGCTGAACAGGTTGGCGAGAGCGATGAACGCCGGTTTGTTTTTGGCGAACAGGATAACGCCGCTGGTTCCGGCGCCGAGCGTGTGCGCGTTGTTCAGATAATCCAGGTTGCGTTCGCGCGCCCACGGTTTTTTATCCGCGATTCCGGCGTGGAGCAGTTTCATCAGGTCGGGACGATCCGGACTGGCGAGGTCGAGCGAATCCGGAAGTCCGTCGGGCTTGTCGAGCGCGAGCAGGTGTTCGTCCTCAAACAGAACCTGGATTTCCCAAAATCCGCGCGTGGCGGGCGACGAAAGTTTGATGACACTCACAATTTATCCGGCTTGATCATCATCATTCCCGCTGGAAAATTTTCATTCTGCCGAATTCCTTCTGGATTTCGATGCCGAGCCATTGGTTGAAAGCCTCGTTTTCGCGCGAACGGCGCAGCTTGTCGGTGAATTGCGGCAGCCCGGCATTCATGGCCGACTGATCCAGCGGCAGTTGCGACTGGACATAAACGATGAAGCCTCCGTCGCCGTCCGGCTCAAATCCGCTGGCATGTCCGATCGCCGTGCTGAACGCGGATCGCTGGAGATGGTTGAGGTCAACGCGGTCGCCAAAGCCGGGCAATTCCCGCGTGCTCAAGGAAAATGGCGGAAGCACCTGCGGTTGCAATCCGGCCGCGACGCAGACGGACGCAAAACTATTTCCGGTGGCCATGCTGACCGTCAGTTTGTAGGCGAAGTTCGTTCCCGCTTCCTGCGCGAGCGTGGCGGCCTGCTGCATCTGGAAATCCTGCGTGACACGGTCGCGGATTTCTTCGAACGGCGGGATTTCGCTGGGCAGTTGCCGGACAAGGGCGATGACATAAATCGCGTCAGGTCCGGCGATCGGGTTGGCAAAGGGATAATCCGGCGTCAGGCCAAATGCAGTCTTGGTGAAACCTTCCGGCGCGAAAAATTCTTCAGGCCCGTTCTGGCTGTCGAACGGCGCGGTGGTTTTCACGGCCAGACCTTTTTGCTTCGCGACGGTGGCGAGATTTTCCGGTTTTGGCGGATCGATATTGAAAACGGCGGTGGCAAGGTCGTTCGCCTGCACGCGCGCATCGGTGAGGGCACGCTGGTGGATCAGGAATTCGCGCAACTTCGCCTTTCCCTCGGCGGGAGTTTTTGCGTCGGGAAAATTTTGCGCGCCGTATTCTGCATAAATCGCGTCAATCTGCTGGTCGAAATTTGTCTTCGCCAATTCCGCCTTCGATTGCGCGAGGAAATTCGTCACGTTGAATTCGACGTAGCTGACCTGCACGCGGTCGGGCAGGCGATAGGCGGCGAGGTAGTTCGTGTAAAATCGCATCGCCGCGTCGGGTGTGACCACGACTTGCGACAGGTAATTCGACGCTGAAAAGAAAACAATCTGCGCGGAGATTTCCTGGTTATCGCGTGAATAAGCGTCAGCGGCTTCCTGCGGCGTGACAAGTGCTCCGACCGTTCCCGTCGCCCGGATCAGTTGCTGGGTGGCGAGATCGTGGCGGGCGAAGCGCTCAAAATCTTCGGTGGTCAGGTTTGCGGGCTGCAAAATCTGCCTCACGAAATCATCCATGCTGGCCGCCTGGCCGTCGCGTCCGAGCGAGCGGAGCATCTCAAAGGCATTCGCCGCCGCCGCGTCGTCGCTGACGTAAATGCCGAGGTCTTCGGCCTTTTGATTGAGCATCAGGCGGATGTAGGTTTCGCGTTCCAACTCGTCTGCGGTGATGTTCGGATTCCGGTCCGGCCATTCGTGGTAATGGATAAAATAATAAAGGTAAAATTCATTTCTGGCCTCGACATAGGCCTGCTGTGTGATCTTGTGGCCATAAACCGAGCCGAAGTCGCTGCTGCCGCCGCCAACGCCGTTGCGTGAAGGGCCTGAACCCATGAAAAAAACAAACGAAATAATCGTCAGGCTCAAGGAGACGATTAAAATCCAGCGGTGTCTTCTAAAAAATCTAAACATAAATTTGAGAACGCGCAGCGTAACCAGCCCGGCCAATCGCGGTCAAACGCAAAGTGAAAGAGTTTCAAGTCTCAAGCGCTCAAGTTTCAGAACCTGAACACTCATTTTTTCAGCCAGCGCGCCGCGTCCGACGCCGCGTAAGTGATGAGGATGTCCGCGCCTGCGCGGCGCATCGCCAGCAGGCTTTCCAAAGTCGCCGCGCGCTCGTCAATCCAGCCTTTGGCGGCGGCGGCTTTGATCATCGCATGTTCGCCGCTCACGGCGTAGGCGGCGGTCGGATAACCGAATTCCGTTTTCACGCGGTGAATGATGTCGAGATACGGCAGCGCGGGCTTGACCATGACAATATCCGCGCCCTCCTGAATGTCCAGTGCCACCTCGCGCAACGCCTCATTCACGTTGGCCGCGTCCATCTGGTAACTGCGCCGGTCGCCGAATTGCGGCGTGGATTCGGCGGCTTCTCGGAACGGTCCGTAAAATGCCGACGCAAATTTCGCCGCATAACTCATGATTGGCGTTTCCGAGAACCCATTTTTGTCCAGCGCCTCGCGGATCACTCGGACGCGACCGTCCATCATGTCGCTCGGCGCGACGATGTCCGCGCCCGCTTCGGCGTGGCTCAACGCCGTTTGCGCAAGAATTTTCAGCGTTGGATCGTTCAAAATTTTCCCGCCATGCACAACGCCGCAATGTCCGTGCTCCATGTATTCGCACAGGCACACGTCCGTGATGACGAGCAGCGACGGCAATTCCTTTTTCAGCAGCCGGACGGTCTGCTGGACGATTCCATTTTTGGCGAACGCGCCGGAAGCCTTCGCGTCCTTTTTATCGGGGATGCCGAAAAGCAGAATTGCCGGAACGCCGAGCGCGTGCGCTTTCGTCGCTTCACGAATAATTTCATCCGGCGAAAGCTGAAAAACTCCCGGCATGGAATTGATGGGATGGCGCAACTTGCGCCCGCTGCGGGCGAACAGCGGCGATACCAGTTGCTCCACGCTCAACCGCGTTTCGCAGACGAGTTTCCGCAGCGCGGGCGACTGCCGCAGACGGCGCGGGCGGTAATCTGGAAATTGTCCAACGTGCAAATTCATGAGCCTATTCTAGTTTCAAAGCGTAAAAAAGTCGACGCGAAGAATGTGAAATTGGGATTGGAAATAGGAAGAAACCTTTTTCTTGATTCGTTAAGGCAATAAAACGACGCGATAAAATTGTTGCGGGTCGGTTCCGATGGAATTGGTCACGGTTACCGTGGAATTTGTAGTGCTGATCACGTCGCCTAAATTGTTCCAATCGGGTCGGATCAGATTTGTCGTGTATTGCACCTGATATGGCTGCCCGGACAGCGCATTCCAGCTCAACACAATCTGACCATTCGTTTGGATCGCGGTTTGTAAAACCGGCATGTTTGTTTCACTGCAGGAGAATGAGCACACAAATTGATATGTATTTTGCCCGTCACTAGGCGGAAGCGATGTCGCGAACAGCCATGTTCCCGGTGTATCCGCAAAGCCAGTGACGTGAGCTATGCCACTCCCTCTAATGTTTAGGAACCCGGAAGATGCGTAATCTGGATTAACAAGAGTCATGGAAGTTGCATCAACGCTGTAAGTCACGCCGTTGTTTGTGCAAGACCATAATGAAATTACCGATCCATCTGCCGGATTAAATGTAAAGGGCGTGAAACTGACACTCGTTTGGCTGGGAATATTTGTATAGTTCCCATCAAAACCATTGGCAGTTACGTGACTATAGCCGGTGGTCGCCGTGGCGATAACCCAGGGAGCGTCTAAATTTAGTGAGCCGAAGAATCCGATATCTCCGTTAATGAATTGTTGAGCGGCCCGTACGTTCAAATTCAATCCCGTCACGATCAAAGCAATGGCAATTGCCGTGAAGCTTCCTAAAAAATTACTTTGAATTTGCCGCCTCACAATCTGATTTTGCTTCCGCCAAAAAGTTTGTCCAGAAAAAATTGGACGCGGACTTCGTGAATCAGCGAAAATTAGCGCAATTCGCGTCAAAAATTCTTCGTTCCGGCTTTGCAATTTTCCGGGTTGGGCTACATTGCCGTCATGCGGGAATTGAAAAGGATTTTTCTGGTCGCGTTCGTTTTGCTTGTTTTCACCGGCGGCATCTGGCTCGGATTCACGACCACGCATTGGCTGAAATCCGGCGGCGGGCTGCGCGAGGAAAACACGGCGACGGTCGTGGAGCAGGTGCAGACGCTTTCGGATCTCGTCACGGTCAAATTTGTCCTCGAAAAAGTCGTCATCCTCGAGGACGCAAAATGGTATGGCGAAAACCGCGTGCTGCTGCTTGCGCACGGCATCGTCAAGGCGGGCATTGACCTGAAAAAAATCACGGCGGACGACGTGGCGATCTCGGACAGGAAAATCTCCATCAAACTGCCTCCGCCGCAAATCACCGACGCCTATCTCGACGACAAGAACAGCCAGGTGATCGACCACACGACGGGATTATTGCGCGCGTTCGACAAGGATCTGGAACAGACCGCGCGCCAGAACGCCGTGAGCGATATCGGCCGCGCCGCACGGACGGACGGGATTTTGGACGAGGCGGACAAGCGCGCGAAATTGGAACTGGAACTGTTCCTGCGGCAGGCCGGTTTCGAACAGGTCGAGTTTCGTTGAGAAAAATTTCCGCCGGACACTGCCCCAAATTTAGCCAGCGTGTGTGATTTTGACGTACTGCGGAATCTGGCCGCCAGCCTCGCCGTCAATGGTAATCTGCAACCGGCGCCTTGCCTGAAAAACCTTCTGCAACTGCGGCCGTTGCTGCGTCAAATAAAGCGCGGCCAGCGACGACGCGGGCTGCCCGCCGGTGACTTCGGCGGGTGGGCGGAATTCTCGCGTAGGTTTCGATGTGTTGACTTTTCTAGCCATGAAACTTTTGACGCAAGTCATGTGCCAAAAATTCACGTCACCCTTTGCCGAGCCGCTCCAAAAGTTTTCCATGAATCCCGCCAAAGCCGCCGTTGCTGAACACGCACACGATGTCGCCACCCAGCGCATTTTTCGCCACATGCGCGACGATCGAATCCACATCGGGCAAATACGCGGCTTCCTTGCCGGACGTTCTCAAATCCTGCATCAGTTTTTCAGGATTCAATCTTTCTCCGGCGACGATTTGTTCGAGGCGCGCAACCTCTGAAACCACGACGGCATTCGCGTCGGCAAATGAAGCGGCCAGTTCCGTTTGAAAAACATTGCGTCGCGTGGTGTTCGAGCGCGGCTCGAAAACCGCCCAGATTTTTTCGCGAGGGTATTTAATGCGCAGCGCACGGAGCGTCTCGCGGATGGCCGTCGGATGATGGCCGAAATCGTCAATCAACGTCACGCCGCCGGCGATGCCGCGCACTTCCATACGGCGCTTGATGCCTTTGAACGTGTCGAACGCGGATTGGATTTGTTTGTTGGACAAGCCGCAATGCTTCGCGCACGCGACGACGGCGAGCGCGTTACGGACATTGAGTTCGCCGACGAGATTGATGTGAAATTTGAAACTCGGAATCCCAAATTCACTCGCCGTCGGCGCGAGCTTCAGATCAAACGCTTGGATGGAATTATTTTCACCGAGGCCGAATTTTTTCACCGGGCAATGCGTCACATCCAACAACGCCGCGAGGTTCGCATCGTCGCCGTTGCCCAGCAGTAAACCGTTTCGCGGAACCAGCCTGATGAAATGCGAGAAGGATTTTTTGATCGCGTCAAGATTTTCAAAAATGTCCGCGTGATCGAATTCCAGATTGTTGATGATGGCGACTTCCGGCTGGTAATGGATGAACTTGCTGCGCTTGTCGAAAAACGCCGTGTCGTATTCGTCGCCCTCGATGATGAACCATTCGCCGTCCGTGAACCGCGCGCCCTGCAAAAAATTATTCGGGATGCCGCCGATGAAAAAACTCGGGTTCAATCCGCTGTGCTCGAACACCCACGCGAGCAAAGAAGTTGTCGTTGTCTTGCCGTGCGTGCCGGTGACGACAAGCGAACGCTTGCCGCGGATGAAAAATTCCTTCAACAGCTCCGGCAGCGAGCAATGACGCAATTTGTGGTCGAGGACGAATTCCGCTTCGGGATTGCCGCGCGAAATCGCGTTGCCAATCACGACCAAATCCGGTTTGTGGGACAGGTTCGTTTCCGCGTAACCGTTCATCACCGCGATTTTTTTTACGGCGAGAAACGACGCCATCGGCTCATAGACATTCTGATCCGAGCCAGTGACGTGAAAACCCCTTTCCCGCATCGCGGCGGCGGCGGCGGCCATGCCCGTGCCGCCGATGCCGGTGAAGTGGACGGTTTTGATTTCCGATGAAAACATTCCACGAATTAAACCACGAAGACGCAAGCGCACAAAGTTTTTTGCAAAAATCGGATGGTTTTTTACGGGCAAGTCGGGTATGAGCCAGACGATGACATCGCAGACGGAAGATTTTATTCCGACCCGTTACAGCCTGTTGAGCCGGTTGCAAAACCGGGACGACAAGGACAGTTGGAAGGATTTTTTCGACACTTACTGGCGGCTGATTTATTCCATCGCGCTCAGGTCCGGGTTGACGGAAGACGAGGCGCAGGACGTCGTCCAGGAGACGATCATTTGCGTGGCCAAGGACATCGATAAATTCAAACGCGACCGGATGTTCGGTTCGTTCAAAGGCTGGTTGCGAAATCTCACGCGCTGGCGGATTACGGATCAATTAAGGAAACGTAAGCCGCGCGCGGCGGGGAAAAATGTCTCCCCAGCTGAAGAAAACACCCGTTTGCCGGAAACGTCTGAAATTCCCGACCCGGCCGATGACGGCCTCGAAAAAATATGGGACGAAGAATGGCAGACGAACTTGATGGACGCGGCGTTGGAGCGCGTCAAGCGCCGGGTCAAAGAGGAGCATTACCAGATGTTCGATTTGAACGTGATCAGACAATGGCCGGCCAACAAGGTCGCCAAAACGCTGGAGGTTTCTGTCGCACAGGTTTATCTCGCCAAATACCGGATTCTGATGCTAATCAAAAGAGAAGTCCGCCTGCTTGAGAAACAGTGGGACGGGTCGAAATAAAATTGTGACCGAACCTGCGCAAATTCCAGTCGTCCCAGACCACGAGATGCTTCGCCCCATCGGACGCGGCAGCAGCGGCGAGGTTTGGCTGGCTAGAAACGCCCTTGGCACCTACCGCGCAGTCAAAATCGTGCGTGAAAAGGCATTCAAGAACCGGCGGCCTTTTGAGCGCGAGTTCAACGGCATTTTGAAATTTGAACCCGTTTCGCGTTCACACGATGGATTGGTTGACATCTTGCAAGTCGGGCGCAACGAGGCCGCCGGATATTTTTACTGCGTCATGGAATTGGCCGATGATGTCGTCACCAGCTCGAACATTCATCCGCAGACATATTCGCCGCGAACACTCGGACAGGACAAAGACCGGCTCAAGCGGCTTCCTGTCGCCGAATGTGTCCGCTTGGGCGCGGCCATCGCGTCCGCCCTTGGTTTCCTGCACAAGAACGGCTTGATCCATCGCGACATCAAACCATCCAACATCATTTTTGTGAACGGCATTCCCAAACTCGCGGACATTGGACTGGTCACCGACGCCTCGGAAGGCCGGTCGTTTGTCGGCACGGAAGGTTTCATCCCGCCCGAAGGTTCCGGCACAATCCGCGCGGACATCTATGCGCTCGGAAAAGTCCTTTACGAAATCAGCACCGGCAAAGACCGGAATGAGTATCCGGCATTGCCCGAACTGCTGGACAACCACGCGGAAACGCGGGATTTGATCCTCTTGAACAAGATCATCCTCAAAGCCTGCCGCGTGAAAACATGGGAAGGATACCAAACCGCCGAAGAAATGATGCTGGCGCTGCTGGCCTTTCAGTTCGACAAGGAAGCCCTGCGCAAAAGGGAGGCCTCGCAGTTTTTGAGCAAAGTGTTTGCCATCGTCGGAGCGATTGTCGCCCTTGGAATTTTCATCGGTATCATTTGGCGGCTCATCCAGCTTATGAAAGCTTCTGACTGAAACCTCCGCCCGAAAATTTCCCGCGGCACTTGTGCCCTGGTGGTTAGGCCTTAAGTTTCTTCTCTAAAATCTCGCCGATCAGATTCGGGTTCGCCTTGCCCTTGCTCAATTTCATTACCTGACCTTTCAGAAAATTCAACGCGGCGGCTTTGCCGGATTTGAAATCGGCGACGGAATTTGGATTTGCCGCAATCGCGTCGTCGCAGAATTTCTCAATCACGCCGGTGTCACTGACTTGCGCCAATCCTTTTTCCTGAACAATCACCGCCGGGGATTTTCCGGTAAAAAACATTTCTTTGAAAACATCCTGCGCAATCTTACTGCTGATTTTGTTGTTATCCACGAGTTCAACAACTTCGTCGATAAACTCCGGCTTAAAACGAAGCTGATCAATTCCAATTATTGGAACTGACCCGTCAGGCGATGGTGGTTCGCCTTTTTGAAATTTGTCGTGCATTCCTTCCAAAGTCATCAACGCTCGTAAATTATTGATAACCCAATTGGCGACAGCTTTTGGATTTTTGGATTTCTTAGCAATCGGCTCGAAATAATTTCCGAGCGAAACGTCGTTCACAAAGGTTTCCGCGTCGCTCGCGGGCAATTTATAATCGCGCATGAAACGCTGCTTGCGCGCGAGCGGCAACTCGGTCACGCGCGATTTCACCTCGGCGAGCCACGCATCCGTCGGCGCGAGCGGCATGAGGTCGGGGTCGGGAAAATAGCGGTAGTCGTGCGCGTGTTCCTTCGTGCGCATCTCGTCGGTGATGCCCGCCTCGTCATCCCACCGGCGCGTAGACTGGATGAGTTTCTCGCCGCGCTTTACCGCCGCGATCTGGCGTGGGATTTCATATTCCAGCGCGCGGCGCACGCCGGAAAAACTGTTCATGTTTTTGATTTCAATTTTCGCGCCGAGTTCCTTCGTGCCGACGGGCCGCACGCTGATGTTCACGTCGCAGCGCACCATGCCTTTTTCCATGTCGCAATCGCTCACGCCGCCGTGGATCAAAATGTCCTTGAGCGCGTTGAGATATTCGTAGGCCATGTCGGCGCTGGTGATGTCCGGCTCGGAAACGATTTCCATGAGCGGCACGCCGGCGCGGTTGAAATCCACGCCGCTGTTACGATCGAAGTGCGTGAGCTTGCCGACGTCTTCCTCCAAATGCGCGCGGGTGATGCGGACGCGGCCAAAGCCGTTCACCGAACCGGCACCGGTAAATTCAAAGTCCACGAAGCCGTTGGCCGTGGACGGCTTGTCGTATTGCGTGAGCTGGTAATTTTTTGGCGCGTCGGGATAGAAATAACTTTTCCGGTCGAACTTGGCGAAGCGCGGGATTTCACAGTGCAGCAGATAACCGGTCAGCACCGTGAGCCGGAGCGCCTCGTCGTTCGGCACCGGCAAAACGCCGGGCAGGCCGAGGCAGACGGGACAGACGTTGGTGTTCGGTTCGGAACCGTATTGGTTCGCGCAACCGCACCACATCTTCGATTTCGTCTTGAGCTGGACGTGGGTTTCCAGTCCGATGACGGCTTCGTATTCCATTGCGGGAAAAGTTTAACCACAACTGAACGTCTCTTGCCACGCCGAAATAGATTGCAAGCGAACAGGCTTGAAAATTGTTTTGGAAACCGGGCGGGCGAAGGAAATCAAACCCTCGCCTAGCTTTCGGCTCAAACTTCGATTGTTTTTGAGGCGGCTGGATTCCTTTAACAATTCGTTCCGCTGAAGCTTAACATTTACCCGGCAAGAAACATCCGTATAAGCGAAAGATCAACAAATCCGCGGTAACTGCTCACCGCTCGGCATATCGAGAATCCGGTTTGCGCCAATCACGCTCTTCAGCGTGACCAGCGGGGATGACTTGCCAGCTACTTTGCCGATGAGCGCTGCGCTTGTGCCAGCTTCGTCTGACCGCAAAATTTGCAACGCGCGTTCCGAATCCTTCGCCGCGACGAAGGCGACGAACCGGCCTTCGCAAGCGACTTGAAGCGGATCGAGTCCGAGAATCTCACACGCGGTGTGAACATCTTCGCGCACGGGAATCGCCTTTTCCTCGACGAGCAAAGTCCGCTTCGCGGCCTCGGCAATTTCGTTGAGCGCGCTCGTCAAACCGCCGCGTGTCAAATCGCGCAAGCAATGAATCTCAATCCCAGCTTTCAACAATTGCAAAATTATTTCGTGAACCGGCGCAGAATCGCTTTCAATCTGGCTCTCAAACTGCAGACCTTCGCGCACGGCCATGATCGCCATGCCGTGTCGGCCAAGATCGCCGCTGACAAGAATCGCGTCGCCGGCCTGCACATTTTGTGGCGTGATTTTCTGTCCGTGTTCGATGACGCCGATGCCAGCGGTGTTGATGAAAACTCCGTCGCCTTTGCCCTTGTCCACAACCTTCGTGTCGCCGGTGATGATTTGCACGCCGCACTTTTCTGCCGCGTCGCGCATCGAGCAGACAATCTTCCAAAGTGTTTCCATCGGCAGGCCTTCCTCGATGATGAACGCGCTGCTCAAGTAAATCGGGCGCGCGCCGGCCATCGCAAGGTCGTTCACCGTGCCGTGAACCGCCATCGAGCCGATGTCGCCGCCCGGAAAAAACATCGGTCGCACGACATAGGAATCCGTCGTGAATGCGATTTTCTTTCCGGTCAGTTCCGCAACCGCCGCGTCGTGTTGCGTGTCCAGCAGCGGATTGCTGAACGCCGCCAGAAACATTTTGCCGATGAGCTGGTGCATCAATTTCCCGCCGCCGCCGTGCGCCATCAGAACCTGCGGGTATTGCGAAATCGGAATCGGGCAAGCGCCGGAAAATTCAATTGGTTTTTGTGCGCTCATTTTATTTTGCTCCGATCAAATCCGGCATCCGCCGGTAGCGATAATACGCTGCACACGCCCCTTCGCTTGAAACCATCGTCGCGCCCAGCGGATGCTCTGGCGTGCATTTCGAACCAAACGCCGGGCATTCGTGCGGCTTGATCTGACCCTGTAAAACAAGGCCGCTCCAGCAATCGGCGGATTCTTCGACGCGATGATCCGCCACGCCAAACTTTTTTTCCGCGTCGAAGGCGGCGTATTTCTCGCCCAGACCCAGGCCGCTTTGCGGAATCTCGCCGACGCCGCGCCATTTGCGCGGAACGATTTGGAAAACTTTCTTCATCAAGTCCTGCGCCGACTGGTTTCCCTCGCGCTTCACCGCGCGGCTATATTGGTTTTCCACTTCAGCGCGGCCAGATTCGAGTTGCTGCACGGTCATCAGGATGCCTTGCAAAATATCCAGCGGCTCGAAGCCGGTGACGACCACCGGCACGCTGTATTTTTTGGCGATGGAAAAATATTCCTCGTATCCCATCACCGCGCAAACGTGGCCGGCGGCCAGAAATCCCTGCACGCGGCAGTTTGGCGACGACAGCAGCGCCTCCATCGCCGGTGGCACGAGCACATGGGAAATCAGCATCGAGAAATTATTCAGTTTTTTTTGCGCGGCCTGATAAACCGCCAAAGCCGTCGCCGGCGCGGTCGTTTCAAAGCCGACGCCAAAGAAAACCACTTCCTTCGCCGGATTTTGTTCCGCGAGTTTTACGGCGTCGAGCGGTGAATAAACAATCCGTATGTCGCCACCACTCGCCTTCACCGAGAGCAAATCCGTCGTGCTGCCCGGCACGCGCAGCATGTCGCCGAACGAAGCGAAAATCACATCAGGCCGAGCCGCGATTTCCAGCGCCCTGTCGATCATCTCCAGCGGCGTCACGCAAACCGGACAGCCCGGCCCGTGGATGAGCGTGATTTTTTCCGGCAGCAGTTCGTCAATGCCGAATTTCACGATCGCGTGCGTCTGGCCGCCGCAGATTTCCATGATGTTCCACGGCCTGGTCTTGATGCGGCGGATCTCCCTAGCGAATTGTTGCGCTAGTTCGCCGTCGCGATATTCGTCGAGAAATTTCATGTCCTGCGCTCCTCCAGTTCTCCCAGTTCTCCCATGCGTTTCAGATATTCAAAAACTTTTTGCGCCTCCGCCTCGTCCACTTTGCTCAACGCGAACCCGACATGCACGATGACGTAATCACCAACCTTTGCCTCCGGCACGAAAGCGAGGCTGGCTTCCTTGAGAATGCCGCCGAAATCAATTTTGCCCGCGCGCTTCAGCGGGTCTTCGCCGCTGACGCTCACGATTTTTCCTGGAATGGCGAGACACATATTTGATTTAAGATTTACGATTTACAGTTTCAGGTCGCGCGCGAAGCACAGCCGCGACCTGGCCCAAGGCGATTCCGCCGTCGTTGGGCGGCACGCGCTGGTGCCAATACGGTTGAAAATTTTCCTCGCGCAAGCGGCGGACGACGCGCTCCGCCAAATAACGATTCTGAAAGCAACCGCCGGAAAGCACCACGCGGTTCAGCCCGAAACTTTTTGCAACCGAGACAATTGCTCCGGCGAGCGCATTGTGAAACTTTGCCGAGATTTCGCCGATGGAAACGCCGCTTTTGACATCGGCTAAAATGGCTTCAATCATCGGCTGCCAGTCCAAAATCATTTCAGGTTTCGGATTTTTTATTCCGCAATCCGCAATCCGTAATTCATACGCTTCGTCCGTTTCGATTCCTTCCAGGGCAAATTCCAGCTCCATCGCCGCCTGGCCTTCAAAGCGCGTCGACTGCCGCAGGCCGATCAAGGAAGCGACCGCATCAAACAAACGTCCGGCGCTTGAAGTCAGCGGCGAATTTAACTTTCTTTGCAACATACCTTTCAACGCGCTCAATGCGATGGGCGACATCTCCTGGAACAGGTGAAGAAATTTCATTTCAAATGCCGCGTCACCAAAGGCTTCATAAAGCAGGCCGATTGCGACGCGGCGCGATTCTTTCACGGCTTTGTCGCCGCCGGGCAGCCGGAACGGACGCAAATGCGCTACGCGCTCGCATGTACTTTTCGAGACAAGAAAAAATTCGCCGCCCCAGATCGTGCCATCGGTTCCGTATCCTGTGCCGTCCCACGAAACGCCGAGCGCGGGCGGCGCAATTTCATTTTCGGCCATGCACGACAAAATGTGCGCGACATGATGCTGGACGCCAATATGCCGCACACTTTTCAATTCGTTGGCGAATTTTGTCGAGAGATAATCCGGATGCAAATCGGCGGCGACAATTTCCGGCTTTGCCTCGTAAAGCTTTTCAAAGTCGCCGATAACGCGGCGAAAGGCGCTGCTAGCCGGCTCCGTTTCCAAATCGCCGATGTGCTGGCTGATGAAAACCTGTCCGCCGACTGAAAGCGCGACGGAATTTTTCAAATGCGCGCCGACGGCCAAAACAATTTCGGATTTGGTTTCGCCGTTGTTTGCCTTTTCATTCCGCATTGCGCAATCCGCAATCCGCAATTGAATGGGCAGTGGCGCGTAGCCTCGCGCGCGTCGCAAAATCATCTCGCGATCTAAAATCACCCGGACGATTGAATCGTCCATATGCCGCACGATTGGGCGGTTGTGAACCAGAAAAAAATCCGCAATGCCGCCGAGCCGTTCCAGGGCTTCGCGGTTGTCCGTGCAAATCGGTTCGTCGCTCAAATTGCCGCTCGTGGCGACGACGGGAAATTTTAATCCGGCCATGAGCAAATGATGAAGCGGATTGGACGGCAGCATGACGCCAAGATTGGGATTGCGCGGAGCAACGACTTCGGGAATTTGAAGTTTGTGATTTGAAATTTGAGATTTCAAACGGCGCAGCAAGACAATCGGCGCTTCTGGCGAGCGCAGCAACCGTTCTTCGGGCGGCGAGACTTCACAAACAGCTTTCAAGCTTCCGAGCGATGGAAACATCAAAGCAAACGGCTTTTCTTCGCGATGCTTGCGCTCGCGCAAAAGTCCGACGGTCTTTTCATTTCGCGCGTCCGCCATCAGATGAAATCCGCCGACACCTTTTACCGCGACTATTTTACCGCGCCGGATCGCGTTGACGGCGGCAAGCAACGCTTCGTTTCCGCCGAAAATTGCCTCACCCGCCGCGTTCCAAAATTCCAATCGCGGGCCGCAGACCGGACAGGCATTCGGCTGCGCGTGAAAACGCCGGTCGCGCGGGTCGTCATATTCGGCCTGGCATTGCGGGCACATCGCGAAATTTTTCATCGAGGTGTTCGCGCGGTCGCAAGGCAGCGATTCGATGATGCTGAAACGCGGGCCGCAGTTGGTGCAGTTCGTGAAAGGATAAAGATGGCGGCAATTTTTCGAATCAAAGGTTTCGCGGAGGCAGTCGGGGCAGGTGGCGATGTCCGGCATAACCAGTGCGATTTTGTGTCCGCCGGTTTCGCTTGGGCGGATTTCAAAAATTTTGTAACCGGCGACGTCGAGCCATGAAGATTCAAGGCTTTGGATGAAACTGCGCTCGGGGTTTTCTGAATCCAGCCGCAAGAGAAATTTTTCCAAATCGTCACGCGCGCCTTCGACTTCGATGAAAACACCCTGCGGAGAATTGTTGACCCAGCCGCGCAATTTCAGTTCCGACGCGAGCCGGAAGACAAACGGGCGGAAGCCAACGCCTTGAACCGCGCCGCGAACGGCGAGTTTCAGCCGCACAGCCGGCCCGCACACGGCATCATTCAGCGTTCGATTTCGAAGCTTTCGAGAACCATGTCGGTCGGATTCACGGCGAGGACTTCGACCGAGCCGCACTCGGGGCAGACGTCGGGCAGATGATGGCCATGGAATTGATGGTTGCATTTTTTGCAGCGGAGCAGCGGTTCGACTTCGTTGAGTTCAAGCACAGCATCCTTCACCAGCGGGCGGTCCTTTTTCACGATGTCGAAACTGAACCGCACATGGTCGCCGCTATGGCTGGTGAGGGCATTGCTGCGGATTTTGAGGCGCTTGACGGACTTCGCATTCTGTGCAACGGCCTGCTTTTCAACCGTCTCGATGATGGCGCGGACTAAATGGACCTCATGCATAATTCAATCTGGTTGCGAAACCGAATGGTTTCAATTCATTGGAAAAGATAAATGCGTGCGCGCAAAACGGCTTAACGGAAGTTGGCGACAACTTCGCGTTTTTTGTCATCGGTCTGGCGAAATTGCTTCGCCAGCGATTGAATATGGCGGAGCGCTTCATGAAAACCAGCTTCGGTCGTCGGCGAAAATTTTTCGCCAAAATCGAGTTGCACGGCGGGAATCGTCAACCACCAGGCCTCGGGCGAGTGGCCAAAAACATCGCGGGCGAGTGCGAGCATCGTGCGCGGGTCGGCGGCGTGGGCCATCAGTTGCGAGGAACCGTTGGGTTCGAGCTTTCGGAATTGAACTTGTTCCGGCGCATCCACAGCGGCGTCCACGAAAATAACCGTGCAAGACTTTGAAATCGGATCGGCGTGTTCCGGCGAAAGTTGCTGGCAGACCAGCGTGCGAACGCCAGACCAGTGCAGCGCTTCCACGGCCTCGGCGACTTTCGGGCCGACGCCATCGTCGCTGCGTAATGTATTACCATAGCCGATGACGAGCAGGTCAGGATTCGGATTTTTTTTCATAACAGTTTAACCGCGCGCGATTTCGTTCAGGACCGTGCCGTCCGGCGCGACGAGTTGAACACGCAGTGGCATCTGGCCGACGGCATGCGTCGAGCAGCTCAGGCACGGGTCATAACAGCGGATGCCGTGTTCAATGCGGTTTAGCATCGGTTCAGGGATGTCATTGCCACGGACATAATGCCGCGCGATTTGCGCGACGGTCTGGTTCATCGCCAGATTGTTCTGGCCGGTGGCAACGATGAGATTCACTTTTTGCAGCAGGCCGTTGCGGTCAACTGTGTAATCATGGAACAGCGTGCCGCGCGGGGCTTCGCTCACACCCACGCCGCGCAGGCTGTTGATGCCGGCATCGGCGCGCAGATTGCCGTCCAACAGTTCCGCATCGTCCATGTAGCGCTCGACGAGTTCCAGCGATGCGAGGATTTCGATGAGCCGCGCGTAATGGTAAAGGAACGAAGACGTGACCGCGCCGTGGCCTAGCTTCTTGAATTTTTTAAATTCCGCGTCCGCCTTTGGCACTCCCATTTGTTCGCAGACATTCAAGCGGGCGAGCGGACCGACGCGATATATGCCTTCTGGAAAACCGAGCGACGTGTAATAAGGTGATTTCAAATACGACCCGCCCTGCACCGATTCGCCGATGTAATCCAGATAATTTTGCGCGTCGAGCTGATCGGCGATGATGCTGCCGCTGCTGTCGGTGAAACGCAGCTTGCCGCCATGATGCTCCCAGGTGCCGTCTTCCGCGACGAGGCCCATGAACAGCGACGGGAAGTTTCCGAAAATTTGAATCTCGCGCTTGTGCGTCTCCATCGTTTTTTTCCAAAGCTCAAACGCGACCTTCGTGGTGGCGAACGCTTCGGGCAGCCACGCGCGGATTTTGGCGCGGCCCTCCTCGCTCAACGCGCTGCGCACGCCGCCGGGCACCGCCCACGCGGGATGAATTTTTTTGTCGCCGAGCACTTCGATGATTTCCTGGCCGAACTGGCGCAGGCGGATGCCGGCACGGGCCAGCTCTTTGTTCGCGGCGATCAGTCCGAAAACATTGCGCTGCGCCGGAGCCGTGTCCCAGCCGAGCAAAAAGTCCGGCGCGCTCAAATGGAAGAAGCTCAACGCGTGGCTTTGAATCATCTGGCCGAGATTCATCAGCCGGCGCAATTTGTCGGCGGCGGGCGGAATGTTGACGGCCATCAGCGCGTCGCCGGCCTTGGCCGAGGCGAGCGTATGGCTCACGGGACAAATGCCGCAAATGCGCTGCGTGATGCCGGGCATTTCGGTGTAAGGCCGGCCTTCGCAGAATTTTTCAAAGCCGCGAAATTCGACGACGTGGAATTCCGCGTCGGAGACATTTCCGGCATCGTCCAAAAAAATGCTGATCTTGGCGTGGCCCTCGATGCGGGTCACCGGATCAATGACAATGCGTTTTGACATAAACTTTTCAACCAAATTTCAACTGCGTTCCTTCCAGCTTCGGCGTCTCGCCATTCAAAACTTGAACCATCAGAGCCTTGATATTGGCTGCGGACGGCGGGCAACCGAGCAGAAAATATTCGACGTGGACGGCTTCATGCACGGGCACGACATTTTTTAGCAGTTGCGGTACGATGCCGTCGGCTTTCGGCACACTGGGATTGTTCTGCGCGTTTTCGATGTAAGCGCGCTGCAAAACATTTTCCGCATTATCGAGACTGAACGGATTGCGCATGGCCGGCACGTTGCCGGTGACGGCGCAATCGCCGAAGGACACGAGCACCTTCGTCCGCGCGCGGATTTTGTGGAGAATTTCCAGATTGTCCTCGTTGCAGACCGCGCCTTCGATCAGGCACAAATCCACGTTTTCGGGATAATCCTTCACGTCCACGACGGGGCTGTAGACGAGGTCAATCAGGCTGGCGAGGTCAATCAGGAACTCGTCTAGGTCGAGGAACGACATATGACAGCCAGCGCAGCCGCCGAGCCAGACTGTTGCAACACGCAATTTCATAATTCAAATTTTACGGCAGCCATTGTTTTTTCTCCCGCGCATTGACGATGAATTCAAGCTTGTCGCGGTCATGCGTCATTTCGCCGACCGTGGCGCCTTTGTTGAAGAGCGTGCCCGTCGGACAGGCCATGACACATTTGCCGCATTCCGTGCAGGAATCCGAGCTGCCCCAAGACTGGTTGAGGTCGGTGATGATTTTGGAGGTGCCGCCGCGGCCGGCGACGTTCTTCGTGCCCGCGCCTTCGATGTGCCAGCAGACGCGCACGCAGCGGGTGCAAAGCACGCAACGATTGTGATCCATGCCGAACAGCCGGTGCGTCGTGTCCACGCTCCATTTCGGAAACGTGTAATCGTAGCGAACGTGTTCCACGCCCTGCGAATACGCGAGCGTCTGCAATTCGCAATGGCCGTTGGATACGCACACCGCGCAGACGTGATTCCGCTCGGCGAACAAAAGTTCCAGAATCATTCGCCGATATTTCCGCAGCCGCTCGCTGTCGGTTTTGATGTCCATGCCTTCGGCGACTTTCGTCGTGCAGGCCGGCAGCAGTTTCGGAGTGCCGGTGATTTCCACGATGCACAGCCGGCACGCGCCGACGTCATAAACGCCTTCGAGGTGGCACAGCGTCGGGATTTTGATGCCGGCCTCGGTCGCGGCCTGCAACACAGTTGCGCCTTCTTCGGCGGTGATCTGCTTGCCGTCAATGGTCAATGTTTTGGCAGCCATAAAAATTATTTGGTCGCAAGTTCAGTGGGTTTCGCCGCGCCATTGGAAAGCGGGCCGAAGGGATCGGGTTGCAGCAGCGCCTCGTATTCCTTGCGGAAAAATTTCAGCGTGCTGACCACCGGATTCGGCGCGGTCTGCCCGAGTCCGCACAGGCTGGTGTTTTTCACCATGTCGCAAAGTTCCTCAAGCTTCGCAAGGTCACGCGCGGTGGCTTTGCGTTGCGTGATTTTTTCGAGCAGGTTAAACATCTGCACGGTGCCGGCGCGGCAGGGAATGCATTTGCCGCAGGATTCTTCCATGCAGAATTCCATGTAAAACTTGGCGATCTCCACCATGTTCGTGCTGTCGTCCATCACTACCATACCGCCGGAACCCATGATGGAACCGAGCTTGGTGAGCGATTCGTAATCCACCGGCGTGTCGAGATAATCTGCCGGGATGCAGCCACCCGAAGGTCCGCCGGTCTGCACCGATTTGACCTCGCGGCCATCCGGCGCGCCACCGCCCATTTCCATGATGATCTGGCGCAGCGGAATGCCCATCGGCACTTCGATCAGTCCGTTGTTTTTAATTTTTCCGGTCAGCGCAAAAACTTTGGTGCCCTTGCTTTTTTCCGTGCCAATACCGGCATACCACGCGCCGCCGCGATTGATGATGGCGGAAATGTTGGCGAAAGTTTCGACGTTGTTGATGAGAGTCGGGCAGCCCCACAAACCACTTTCGGCCGGAAACGGCGGACGCGGACGCGGCGTGCCGCGTTTGCCTTCGACCGACGCCATGAGCGCCGTTTCTTCGCCGCACACAAACGCGCCGGCGCCAATGCGGATGTCCACATTGAAATTAAATGGCGTTTCAAAAACACCTGCGCCGAGCAGGCCAAGCTGTTTGGCCTGCTTGATGGCAATTTGCAGACGCGAAATGGCGAGCGGATATTCGGCGCGCACATATAAATATCCCTGATCCGCGCCGACGGCATAAGCGGCAATCGCCATGCCTTCGAGCACAATGTGCGGATCGCTTTCCAATACGCTGCGGTCCATGAACGCGCCGGGATCGCCTTCGTCGCCGTTGCAAACGATGTATTTTTTCGCGCCGGGCGATTTGGCCACCGTGCCCCATTTCAATCCAGTCGGAAAGCCCGCGCCTCCGCGACCGCGCAATCCGCTCTTGGTCACTTCCTCGACGACTTGCGCGGGCTGCATTTCAGTCAACGCTTGGTGCAGCGCCTCATAACCGCCAATGGCGATGTAATCTTCAATGCGCTCCGGATCAACAATGCCGCCGTTCGCGCGCACAATGTGCATTTGTTTCGCAAAAAACGGGTGCTTGGGATCGCCGCGCTGGACCTTGCATTCGCCGCCTTTCAATGCGGCAATGATGGACGGCGCATCTTCAGGCTTAACAAATTCCCAAAGACCATGCTCACCATTTTGATCCACGCCGACGAGCGGGCCCTGGCCGCAAAAACCCATGCAGCCGACGCGACGAACTTCGACGTCCGCTTCCAAGCCCTGCGCCTTGGCCTCGGCTTCGAGATTTTTTTTGATGACGTCGGCTTGCGAAGACATGCAGCCCGCCGACATGCAGGTGCGCACGATGATTTTTTTCCGGGAACTTCTATGTTTCTCGGCAATCGCTTTAAGGTCGTCCAATTGCATAATTCAAATCCAGGTTTTAATTCTTTCGAGGGTGGTCTCGGGGGTCTGTTTGGCGGCGACATGGCCGTCGTAAGTCACCGCCGGCGCAATGCCGCAGGCGCCGATGCAGCGCGCGGTGAGGAGGGAAAGCTTGTTGTCCGCCGTGGTCTCTCCGGATTTGACTTTGTATTTTTCCTGGATGCTGCTGATGATCTTGTCCGCGCCTTTCACATAACACGCCGTGCCGAGACAGACGACGCAGGTATGTTCGCCCTGCGGCTTGAGTTGGAAGAAATGATAAAAGGTCGCGACGCCATAAACGCGGCTGGGGGGAAGCTTGAGTTTGTAGGCGACGAACAGCAGCAAATCGTCTTCGAGGTAGCCGAAGAGTTCCTGTGCCTTGTGCAAAATCTCGATGAGCGCATCGTGCCGGAACTGATATTTCTTCATGTGTGCCTCAAGGATCTTGAAGCGCTTGTCTCCGCTGGCGTGTTGCATCACACGTCCAAGCGACTCGTTTTTTTGCTTTGGTAGTGCGGTTGACATAATTAATCCAGCCGTGATTAGACGATGAAAATCAGATAAACGCCACAGGCCGCAATGGCGCCGCCGGCATAACGAACCAGTTTCACGGAATTAATTTTTTGCGCGGCCAGTCCCATACCGATGCCGCACAAATGCAGACTCGCCGTCGCCAGCATGAAACCGATTCCATAAGCCAGACCGGAAGCCGTCGCGGGCATTTCCGCGCCGTGCGCATAACCGTGAAACATAGCCAACACGCCGACAATGAAAACGCTCATCAACAGCGGCAAGCGAACGGACGCGGCAATCAAAACACCGAGAATCAAAACTGACGTGGCAATTCCTGTTTCGACAAACGGCAGTGCGCCGCCCGTCATGCCGAGCATTCCGCCCAACGCCATGATTGAAACAAAGGCCAGCGGTACGAGCCAGAGAGAGCGCCCGCCGCGTTGCGCCGCCCACAGTCCGACGGCAATCATCGCACAAATGTGGTCAAGTCCCGTGAGCGGATGCGCGAGTCCGTTGGCAAAACCGTGAGTGTGGCCGGGCAAACCTGGATGCGCTTGCGCCAGCAATGGCGACATAAGACAAGCTGACAATACAATTTTTTTCATGGCTATTTACTAATGAGTCTTTTCGTCCAGCATGGCTTTGCATAATTTGGCAATCTTTCACCATCTGATGTGATTCATGGATTTTATGTTGGGGCATTTCCGTTCGGTGCTACAATTCAGTCGAACCAAAGAAAGGTTTTCTGTGATGCTCGAATACACTCTCGAAAGATTTCCCACGTCGCTGAAACTCCGCGATGGCACACCCGTGGTGGTGCGACCGCTCGGCAAACGCGACGAAACGCGACTGCATAATTTTTTATTGGAGGTGCCAGAAGAAGAACGACTGTTCATTAAGCAGCCACTGGCAGACCCTGTCACGATCCGCGATTGGTGCCGTCATCCCGATTTTGACAGAAACCTGCCGCTACTGATGTTGCACGGCCAAAAGGTCATCGGCGAAGCCACGTTGCATCGGCGTCTCGGTGGTTGGAAACGTCACATCGGCTTGATCACGCTACTGACACATCCAAAATTTCGCGGGCGCGACGTTTCAAAAGTGCTCGTCACCGAGTTGATTGAAATTGCGCGGCACTGCGGCTTGAGAAAATTGGAAGCTGAAGTGAATGGCGAACGAAAAATCGCGCGCAACGTCCTTGCACAACTCGGCTTCAACGAATTGATGCATCTGGACGATTATGTCCTCGACATGAAAGCTATCACGCACGATTACGTGCTCATGGGTTTGAATTTGAAAGTGGACGAGGAATACGCGGGCGTCGGTGGGTGATTCGTTCTCAACGCCAAACTGTGTATGGGAATGCTGGCATTCTCACTTTTATTCTTGGTCCGGCTTTTTGAAAAAACAAAAAAATTGCCAATGGTTTGATTCCATTGACGATTTTGGAAGTGGAGCGGGCGAAGGGAATCGAACCCTCGTAACTAGTTTGGAAGACTAGCGCTCTACCATTGAGCTACGCCCGCCTGCACGCAAATCTTATCGCCCGCACTTGCCTTGTCAATCCGCCGCAGCTATCCTTGCGCCGATGAATTCGCTGCTTCTGACCGGCGGACGGGTGGTTGATCCCGCAAATCATTTTGATTCTTCTGCGGACGTGCTCATCATTGACGGTAAAATTTCCGCCGTCGGCAAAAATCTTACCGCGCCAAAAGAAATTGAAGAATTCGACGCCAGGGGAAAAATCGTCTGTCCTGGCCTGATTGACCTGCACGTCCATTTCCGCGAACCCGGCCAGACCGCCAAGGAAAACATCGCCAGCGGCACGGCGGCGGCGGCACGCGGCGGATTCACCTCGGTCGCCTGCATGCCGAACACGTCGCCGACGATTGACAATTCCGGCACCGTCGCGCTCATCCGCGAACGCGCGGTGCGCGACGGAGTCGTGAACGTTTTTGTCACGGGTGCAATCACAAAAAACATCGCGGGCGAAGAACTGGCACAAATCGGCTCGCTCAAAAAGGCCGGAATCGTCGCCATCACCGACGACGGCCATTGCATCCAGAACAACGAACTCATGCGCCGCGCCTGCGAATACGCGAAGATGTTCGACCTGCCGGTTTTTGATCACTGTCAGGATTATTCGCTCGTGACCGACGGCGTGATGCACGAAGGTTATTGGAGCACGGCCCTCGGCCTGCGCGGCTGGCCGGCGGCGGGCGAGGAGATGATCGTTGCGCGGAACATTCTGCTGGCAGAATTGACCGGCGCAAAAATCCACTGCCAGCATTTGAGCGCGGCGGGCAGCGTCGCATTGCTGCGTCTCGCAAAAAAGCGCGGTGTTTCAATTTCCGGCGAAGCGTGTCCGCATCATTTCACGCTCACCGACGCGACGATTGCCGGAAGCGAAAAATTCTGGGCGGATGACGGAAAAATTTTGGCCGATTCACAAACCGACGAGCTTCCATCGTGGCCGGCTTACGACACGAATTTCAAAATGAATCCGCCGCTGCGCACTGCACGCGACCGCGAGGCGATTCTTGAAGGTTTGGTCGACGGCACGGTTGACATTTTGTGCAGCGACCACGCGCCGCACTGCGATTACGAAAAGGAAGTCGAGTTCGACTACGCACCGTTTGGAATCACCGGTTTGGAAACCGAGCTTGCGCTCTCGCTCATGCAATTGGTTCACACAAAAAGAATTTCGCTCGCGGACATGATCGCGAAATTCACTGTCAATCCGGCGCGCTTGTTGAATCTGCAAAAAGGAACTTTAAGCGTCGGCGCGGACGCGGACGTGACGGTTTTTGATCCTGAGGCTGAATGGATTTTCCGCGCGGAAGATTCCGCCAGCAAATCCAGGAACAATCCATTCTTCGGTTGGAAATTGAAAGGCAAAGCCGTGGCAACCATTGTTGCAGGCAAAAAAGTTTGGGCGGAAGATTCCGAACTCGTCGCCGCGTGAAACATTTTGCTTCGCGCAAATTTTTCGCCTAGATTTCCGCCATTCGATGAAAGCCATTTTAGCCCTCGAAGACGGTTCGGTTTTCCACGGACAAGGTTTTGGCGCGCGCGCGTCCGCGTGCGGCGAGGTCTGCTTCAACACCTCGATGACCGGCTACCAGGAAATCCTCACAGACCCGTCCTACAAAGGCCAGATCGTCACGATGACCTATCCGCTCATCGGAAATTACGGCGTGAATTCACAGGACGTGGAATCTTGGAAGCCGCACGCGGCAGGATTCGTGATTCGGGAATTGTCGCCGGTCGTCAGCAACTGGCGCGCGGATTTTTCGCTCGCCGAATATCTGGAGAAAAACGGGATTCCAGGCATCCAGGGAATTGACACCCGCGCCCTGACTAAAAAACTCCGCGTGCGAGGCGCGATGAACGGATTTATTTCCACCGAGGAAATTTCCGAGGCCGAAGCCGTCAAGCGCGCGAAGGAATTTGTTTTCGTCGGCGTGGATTACGTCAGGGAGGTCACGCATAAAAAGGAATTTCGCTGGGACGAAAAGGACGAGCAGAGCGCGGCATTCGATTTGGTTCGCGGAACAAAAGTTGCCGACGCGCGTAATGTTCGCAAACCATTGCCGGCGGCGGACATCCCGATTGTCGCGTTCGATTACGGGATGAAATACAACATCCTCCGTCGGCTGCGGCAGCACGGATTCGCCACGCGGGTTTTGCCCGCGACGGCATCCGCCGCCGATGCCCTGAAACACAAACCCGCCGGAATTTTTCTCTCGAACGGTCCCGGCGATCCCGCCGCGCTCAATTACATCGTGCGCGAGGTGAAGACGCTCGTTGATTCCGGTATTCCCATTTTTGGCATCTGCCTCGGCCACCAGATTCTCGGCCAGGCGTTCGGCGGAAAAACCTTCAAGCTAAAATTCGGCCATCGCGGCGGCAACCAGCCGGTGAAAGACCTGGAATCCGGCAAGGTCGAGATCACGTCGCAAAACCACGGCTTTGCGGTGGACGCAAAATCTTTGCCAGAAGAAGTTTCCGTGAACCGCATCAATTTGAACGACCAGACCGTCGAGGGATTGCGCCACAAAACGAAGCCGGTTTTTTGCGTGCAATATCATCCCGAGGCGTCGCCCGGCCCGCACGATTCGACGCCGCTGTTCGCCGAATTCCGTTCGCTTATCGAAGGAAAAAAAGCACGGCCTTGAAAGATTTCCGTTTGACTTGAATCGCGTCGCGACCATAATCGTTCCACCGAATCTATGGCCAAACTAGTTATCCAGAATCAGGGCATGACGGGACGCGCGCATGAGTTGAGCGTGGATTGCACTACGGTTGGCCGCGTGGAGGATAACATTTTTCAGATCGCCGACGCTTCCGTCTCCAGCCATCACTGCGAAGTCCACCGGCGCGGCGGCGAGATTGTGATTCGCGACCTCAATTCCACGAACGGTTCGTTCATCGGCAATGACAAAATCACCGAGCATGTTTTGAAACCCGGCCAGACGCTGCGGCTGGGGCAGGTGGAATTGAAACTGGAGGTTGAAGGCGCGGCGGCGGCAACCGATGCGGCCATGCCGATGCCCGCCAAAAAACAGGTGGACGCGACGAAAATCATGCCGCGCGGCGTGAGCCTTGACGAACTGGAAAAAGGCGGACGCCCGCCGGGTTTCGACAGCACCACGGTGTTCACCAAAAAAAGCAACAAGGTGAACAAATTCTTTCTCATCGGCGGCATTGTGGTTTTCATCCTGATCGTGGTGCTGGTCATCTACGCGCTCCAGCAGGTCGCTCCCGCCAAATAAATCCAGCTGCGGCCATGAAACCGCGCTTTTCAAACCAAAGAAATCACGCGCTGACGCTCACTGAAGTTTTGGTGGTTGTCGTTGTTCTTCTACTCTTTTTGGTTTTGATCTATGCAAGCCTGCCACAACTGAAAGCGTTTGCGAAAAGACAAAACTGTTATTCAAACTTGAGATCTGGAAGTGTTGCCTTTTGGATTTGGGCTGGAGATAACAACGACAAAATGCCAATGGAACTATCCACAAACAACGGCGGAGCTAGAGAGTGGATGATGCAAGGAAATGTCTCTGAAGTTTTTTGCGTGATGTCCAATGAGCTTGGCACGCCAAAAATTTTGGTATGTCCAGCCGACAGTCGAACTTGGGTCACAAATTGGAATCAGTTTGACAACGAGCATTTGAGTTACTTCGTCGGAATAGATGTGTGCTACAATACAAATTTTTCCGACATCTCTATGTCCAAGTTTCTGTTCGGCGACAGAAATCTTACGAACGGAACTGGCACAGGAAAAAATATCCTGCAATTAACAGCAAATGAAACTGCTGGGTGGGCAGAAGAGTTGCACAAAGGCCGAGGTAACATTTGTCTGGCAAATGGTTCAGTTCTCAAATTGGACAATTCGAGTCTTCAAGCGGCCATAACGAACACCGGCGGCGTCACCAATCGCCTTGCGATTCCGTGAAACTGTTCTACACCGGCCCGTTCATCAACGCCGAGATGCTCGTCGCCATGCTCGACAAGCACGGTATCGCCGCCACGCAATCGTTCGTTGACCCCAATTTGCCGGACGACGGCGATTTGAGCCGCCCCGCCCAAGTCTTCGTGCCGGAAGCCGACTACGACCGCGCCTACAAACTGTTTTACACCGAGCGCGAAGACGAGTTGTAGCCACAGATTGACACAGATGAAACACAGATAACTCCAACTTTTCCATCTGTGAAAATCTGTGTCCATCTGTGGCAAAAAAACCATTCTGGATTTTGACTTCCGATTTTTGTATTCTGCCCCGATGTTCGAACTGATCGCCCCGCAACTGATGACCGCCGCCGAGAAACTCACGCATTTGCGGAGGTTTCTTTGACGTGCCCGCATTGCAAAAACGGTCCGGCGAGTTGAATTCGTTGATGGCGGACGAAAATTTCTGGAACAACCGCGAGAAAGCCCAGGGCTTCATTGACGAAACCGGCGGCATCCGCAACAAGCTCGAACCGCTCCAGAAACTGGAGAAGCAGCTCGACGATTTCCGCGTCATGCTCGAACTCGGCGAGGCCGAACCCGCCGCGTCGCAGGCGAAGGTCGAGGCGGAACTCACCCGCGATTTCGCGAAATTTTTCAAGGAACTCGACGCTCTGGAATTGAAGCTGTTTCTCAACGGCCCGCACGACAAAAAGAATTGCATCTTCACCATCAACTCCGGCGCGGGCGGCACGGAATCGCAGGACTGGGCGGAAATGCTCTCGCGCATGTATACGCGCTGGGCCGAATCGCGCGGCTGGGAAGTCGAGGTCACCGACGCGCTCACCGGCGAAACCGCCGGCCTCAAAAGCGTCACCATGCTCATCAAGGGCGAGAACGCCTACGGTTTTTGCAAGGCCGAGCGCGGCGTGCATCGCCTCGTGCGCATCTCGCCGTTCGATTCCAACA
>Ga0181537_10000403_pt1 | contig 40728 bp, 32 predicted proteins | sample PEATcosm2014_Bin_39_FD_119765 | JGI IMG/M metagenome (GOLD analysis project Ga0181537, IMG submission 119765) | Peatland microbial communities from MTU Mesocosm Facility, Houghton, MI, USA - PEATcosm2014_Bin23_10_metaG | ecosystem: Environmental > Terrestrial > Soil > Wetlands > Peat | place...
CGCATGCTGCTCGTGCGCGGCGAGCGCAAGCGCGAAATGCTCGAACGGGCGGCGCGCGAACGGGATGCGCGCCTGCTGCCGGTCAGCGCTGCAATCGCGGTCGGGGACACGCCCCTCGACGTGCACTGGTGCCCTTAGGAACGTTCGAACCGTTGGGAGTTCTCCAAAACCATGAAGCCTGACCCGAAAATCGCCGCCGTTACCGACGCAATCCGTCGGCGCAGTGCCGCCACGCGCACCGCGTACCTGGAGCGCATCGAAAAATCGCGGCGCAATGCGCCGGCGCGAGGCGCGCTGAGTTGCGGCAACCTCGCGCACGGGTTTGCGGCGAGTGCGCCGTCCGACAAACTGGCAATCCGCGCCGCGACCGCGCCGAACCTGGGAATCGTGACGGCATACAACGACATGCTGTCCGCCCATCAACCGTTCGAGTCGTATCCCGCGATCGTGAAGGATGCCGCCCGGCACCAAGGTGCAACCGCGCAGGTCGCCGGGGGCGTGCCCGCGATGTGCGACGGCGTGACGCAAGGCCGCCCGGGGATGGAGCTCTCGCTCTTCAGCCGCGACGTGATCGCCCAGGCAACGGCCATCGCGCTATGCCACGACATGTTCGACGCGGCAATCTGCCTGGGGGTGTGCGACAAGATCGTCCCCGGCCTGCTGATCGGCGCGCTCGCATTCGGCCACCTGCCGGTGGTATTTGCTCCCGCGGGACCGATGACCAGCGGGCTGGACAACAAGAGCAAGGCCGACGTTCGCGAGCGCTATGCGGCCGGCAAGGCGACCCGCGCAGAATTGCTCGAGGCCGAGGCGCAGTCCTATCACGCCGCGGGAACCTGCACCTTTTATGGCACGGCCAATTCGAACCAGACCTTGCTCGAGGCGATGGGCCTGCAACTGCCGGGCGCGTCATTCGTGAACCCCGGTACGCCGCTGCGCGACGCACTGACGCGCGCGGCGGCCGCGCGCGCGCTCGACTGCACTGCACTGGGCACGGACTACCGCCCGATCGGGCGCCTGGTCGACGAGCGCGCCATCGTCAATGCGCTCGTGATGCTGCTGGCGACCGGCGGTTCGACGAACCACACGATCCACTGGGTCGCCGTGGCACGCGCCGCGGGAATCCTGATCAATTGGGACGACTTCGACGCCATCGGGCACGCCGTGCCCTTGCTGGCGCACATCTATCCCAACGGCAATGCCGACGTGAACCACTTCACGGCGGCGGGCGGCATTGCCTTTGTCGTCCGGGAATTGCTCGACGCGGGGCTCCTGCACGGCGACATCGTCACGATGGCGCCCGGCGCGCGCGGCATGCGTGCCTACACCGAGGAGCCGCGACTGCAGGACGGCGCGCTGGCCTACGTACCCGGCGCCGGTACGAGCGGGGATACCAGCGTGGTGCGGCCTGCCTCGGCGCCCTTCGAGCCGCAAGGCGGCCTGCGCCTGCTCAAGGGCAACCTGGGTCGCGCCCTGATGAAAGTCTCGGCGGTCAAGGCGGAACACCGCCGGGTGCAAGCGCCGGCGGTTGTCGTCGACGACCCGAAGGAACTCAACCGCCTGTTCCAGTCAGGCAAGCTGCCGCAGGATTTCATTGCGGTCGTGCGCTACCAGGGGCCGCGTGCCAACGGCATGCCGGAAATGCACAGCCTGGCGCCCTTGCTCGGCATGCTGCAAGGTCGCGGCAGCCGGATCGCGCTCGTTACCGATGGACGCATGTCGGGCGCGTCGGGCAAGTTCCCCGCCGCGCTGCACGTCACGCCGGAAGCGCTCGAGGGCGGAATGCTTGCGCGCGTGCGTACCGGCGACCAGATGCTGGTCGATGGCGAAGCGGGCAAGCTCGAGCTGCTGGTCGATGCGAGCGTGCTGGCGGCACGGGCGCCGTCGCCCGCGCCGGATTTTTCCAATCTGGATCTGGGCCGGACTTTGTTTGGCGGCAACCGCGAAATGGTCGGTAGCGCAGAGCAGGGCGCGCTGTCGATCTCCTGCCTGCCGGCCCTGGCAGGTGCGCAAACACCTGCGGCCGAATTGATCGGGAGCCAACTCACGTGAGTCGTGACAGCGCCAAGGTATTGGATGCCCCGGAGCGCCAACGCGCAACGCGCGCGCTCATGCGCCGCGCCGGGATTCTTCCCGTCGTGACGGTCGAGACGATTGCGCAAGCCGTGGCGATCGCACAAGCGCTCGCCAAAGGCGGCCTGCACGCGGTGGAAGTCACTTTGCGCTCGAGCGTGGCGATGCAAGCCTTGGGCGTGGTCAAGCGCGAGGTGCCCGAGCTCCTCGTCGGAGCGGGCACGGTCCGAAGCGCGCATCAGGCGAACGCCGCGCGCGAACAAGGCGCGGACTTCCTCGTCACGCCTGCCACCACGGTCGATCTGGCCGAGGTGCTGGCCGCGCAGCCGCTTCCGGTCATTCCGGGCGCCGCGACACCGACGGAAATCTGCACTCTCATGGATTTCGGTTTCGACGCCTTGAAGCTGTTTCCCGCCAGCTCGCTCGGCGGCCTGAACATGGTCAAGTCGCTGGCCGGTCCGTTCCCGGATCTTGCGCTGTGCCCGACCGGCGGCATCACCGAAGCGCAGGTGCACGATTACCTGCGTCAGCCCAACGTGCTTTGCATCGGCGGCTCGTGGATGGTCGCGGCGGAATGGATCAGCGCCGGAAAATTCGACGAAGTGCAGGCCAGCGCCCGGCGCGCGCGCGAGCTGCTGGACTCGCTTGGGGCCGGTTGACGCGATGGCGCCAACCGGCTCTAGTCCTTGAACACGAAATAGACGGCGCCGCACATGCACAGTGCCGCCCAGAGGTAATTGAGCCGGACCGGCTGGTTCATGTACAGCGCCGCGAACGGCACGAATACCGAGAGTGTGATCACTTCCTGGACGATCTTGAGCTGACCCAGGTTCAAGCGCTGGTATCCGATGCGGTTCGCGGGCACCTGCAGGAGATATTCGAACAGCGCGATGCCCCAGCTCGCGAAGGCCGCGATGTACCACGGACGGTCGGCCAGGTTGCGCAGGTGCGCATACCAGGCGAAAGTCATGAACAGGTTCGAGCAGATCAGCAGCGTGACGGTCTTCGCGATGGTCGATATGTACATTTGCTAAGGGCACCCTCTCCCCTGCCCCTCTACCGCCTTGCGCGGGAGAGGGGAAGTTTCAGCATTCCACGATATTGACGGCCAGGCCGCCGCGCGCGGTTTCCTTGTACTTGGTCATCATGTCGGCGCCGGTTTCCCGCATGGTCTTGATCACCTTGTCGAGGCTGACATGGTGCGTGCCGTCGCCGTGCAAGGCCATGCGTGCGGCGTTGATCGCCTTGACCGAGGCGATGGCGTTGCGCTCGATGCAGGGAATCTGCACGAGCCCCCCGACCGGATCGCAGGTAAGTCCCAAGTGGTGTTCCATGCCGATTTCCGCCGCGTTCTCCGCCTGTTCGGGGGACCCTCCGAGCACGGCACACAGCGCGCCGGCGGCCATCGAGCAGGCGACGCCGACCTCTCCCTGGCATCCGACCTCGGCTCCGCTGATGGACGCATTCTCCTTGTAAAGGATGCCGATCGCAGCGGCGGTCAGCAGGAAATCGATGACGCCCTGGTCGCTGGCGCCCGGCACGAAGCGAACGTAATACTGCAGCACCGCCGGGATGATGCCGGCCGCGCCGTTCGTCGGCGCGGTCACGACACGCCCGCCGGCCGCGTTTTCCTCGTTGACCGCCAGCGCGAACAGGTTCACCCAGTCGAGAACGACAAGCGGATCGGCGACCTGGCCGCTGGGTGCCTTGCTCAGCGTTTTCATCAATCCCGCGGCACGCCTGCGCACGTGGAAACCGCCGGGCAATGTGCCGTCGGTCCGGCAGCCGCGCCCGATGCATTCCTGCATCACGCGCCAGATCTGCAATAGCCGGGCACGCGTCTCTTCGTCGCTGCGCCAATGCAGTTCATTGCGTCGCATGATCTCGGCGATGCTGCAGGAATGCCGGTTTGCGAGCGCGAGCAATTCCTCGCCCGTATGAAAGGGAAACGGCAGGACGGTCGCATCGGGCGCGATGGTCTTCTGGCGCGAACCGTCGTGTGCCGCCTCCTCGCTGACGACGAAGCCGCCGCCCACGGAATAGAAGGTGCGCGCCTGCAAGGGAGCCTCGTCCGGCGTGCCGTCTGCCGCATACGCCGTAAAGCGCATGCCGTTGGCGTGGAACGGCAGGGTCTCGCGCGCATAGAAAAGCAGGTCGCGCTTTTCCTCGAATTCGATTTCCTGTCGATCCATCAGGCGGATCCGCTTCGCGGCGCGAATCGCCTGCAGCATCGCCTCGATCGCTTCCACGTCGACCGTGTCCGGCTCGTGTCCACTCAACCCCAGGAGCACAGCCTTGTCGCTGCCGTGGCCTTTTCCGGTGGCGCCGAGCGAGCCGTAAAGCTCCGCGCGTACGCGATGTACCGACGGGAGCAGTCCGGCCGTTTCCAGGCCGTGCGCGAACATGCGTGCGGCCCGCATCGGACCCACGGTATGCGAACTCGACGGGCCGATTCCGATCTTGAATAGATCAAAGACGCTGACTGCCAAGGTTTCCCCCGAATAGCTGCTCGGACGACAGGATAGCGCGATGCACCAAACCCCTCCGTTCGACCTGCGCTTATGAGTTTGTCTCATAGCCAAGGAAGAATTCCTTGCTTGGATCCCGCAGGCACGCTCGATACGATGACTTCGGGCTGGCGACGACCGGCGCTTGCGCTCGCGCGCACGGCGCTTCGCGAGGCCTCTTTGCCCTCCAGGAGTCCGTCATGTCTGCCATTGTCGAGTCGATCCCCGGCCATGCTTCCCCAGCCGATTCGGAGCGCACGCCCGGTTCCTCGGAGCGCGCGTGGTACCGGACCGAAGACTATTGGGCCATCATCCTGGGCGTGGGCCTGGTGCTGCTCGCCGCATTTGCGGTCTGGAACGGCACGAGCATCAAGTGGCTCGCGGTCGCGCCTCAGAAATGGAATGCGCTCGGAGACGTCGCAACGCATTTCGCCAACAACGCGGTGCGCTACCTCGCACTGTTCGCATTCTGGGCGCTCGCGTTCACGGGCGTGACGCGTGCCCTGGGATTTCGCGCGTCGCAATTCCTGCCGGCCTTCGCCGTGATCTTCGTCGCATCGACCGCGATCATCGCCGTGGGTGCGTGGGCCGAAGCGGACCGCTACAACCTGGAGCCGCCGCTCGTCGCGCTCGCAATCGGACTGCTTTTTTCGAATGTCCTGACCCTGCCGTCCTGGTTGAGCGCGGGGCTGCGCGTCGAGTTCTACGTGAAAACCGGAATCGTGCTGCTTGGCGCCACGCTGCCCTTGACCCTGCTTGCGAGCGCCGGTCCGGTGGCCATCGTGCAGGCCGCGATCGTGTCCCTCGTGACGTTTGGCGTGATTTATTTCCTCGCGGTGCGCCTGGGACTGGACCGGCGCTTTGCCGCGACCCTTGGCGCCGGGGGTGCGGTTTGCGGAGTTTCGGCGGCGATTGCCGTGGCAGGAGCCGTTGGCGCCAAGAAGGAACATGGACCGATCGCCATCACGATCGTCGTGTTCTGGGCGATCGTCATGATCTTCGTGTTGCCGCTCGTCGCACGCGTCTTGCATCTGCCGACCGGCGTTGCGGGCGCCTGGATCGGCACCTCCGAGTTCGCGGATGCGGCCGGCTTTGCCGCCGCGCAGGCCTATGGAGGGTATGCGGGTTCGGTGCCCGGCATCGATGGCACGGCCGACGCGGCGGTCAATGCGTTCACGCTCATGAAAGTGATCGGGCGCGACCTGTGGATCGGCATCTGGGCGTTCGTGCTGTCGATCATTGCCGCGACGCGCTGGGAGTCGAATGGAATCCAGGGTGGGGCAGGTGCGGCCGAAATCTGGCGGCGCTTCCCGAAGTTCGTGATCGGCTTCGTGCTCACCTCGGCGCTGATCGCCTGGGTCGCGAGTTCGTATTCGAGCGCCGACTACAACAAGATCCTCAAGCCGGACCTGATCAACCCGGTCAAGACCCTGCGCACCTGGGCGTTCACCTTCTGCTTCCTGAGCATCGGACTCTCGACGCGGTGGCGCGACCTGGCGAGCACGGGAACGAAACCCGTGATTGCTTTTTCCGCTGGGGTGCTCGTCAACGTCGTGCTGGGGTTCGCGCTCTCCGCCCTGGTGTTCGGCGCCTATTGGGCGGCGCTATGAATCCGGCCGCAGGCGTCGCCTGCCGTGATTGCCGCGACTTCGTGGGCGATCCGCACGCCCTGGAAAGCGCGTCACGCGGGCTCGGCATCCTGAGTTCGGCATTCAATGCGATCAGCGCCCACGATGGCATCTGCTCGCACCACGATCGTTACGTGGCGCGGTCCTCAACGTGCCGGGACTTCCGGCAGATCGAGCACCGCGTAGACGGCCCGTAGCAGCGGCAGCGGGGTATACCCCAGGCGTCCCGGCGTGAGGCCCAGCCGCACCACGACAAGCTTGCGCGAAGGAACCACGGCCTCGTATTGTCCGTCGTGGCCGCGCAACCAGAAACGGTCGGCGCCGTTCTCGGTTTGCTGGGCCTGGCGAAACGACTCGTCGGGGCTGTCGAGCCAGACCATGCCCTTGCCGTAGGCGCCCTTGGAATCGGGAACCGGCGCACGCATCATCTCGACGTATCCCTCTGGCAGCATGCGCTTGCCGTTCCAGACGCCATCCTGGACCAGGAACTGGCCGAAGCGCGCCCAATCCTGCGCCGTGGCGTAGAGGTAGCTGCTGCCGACGTAATGTCCGCGCGCATCGGCCTCGAGGATCGCGCTGGTCATTCCCAGCGGCTGGAACAGGCGCTCGTACGGAAACCCGAGGGCCGCGGTATCGGCGGCACGTTGCCAGATATCCGACACGAGCACCGCCGTGCCCGACGAGTAGCTCCAATGCGTGCCGGGTGCGAAATCCATCTTCTGATCGCGCGCGAAGCGCACCATGTCGGGCTCGAGGTACAGCATGCGCGTAACGTCGGATACCGCGCCGTAGTCCTCGTTGAAATGCAGGCCGCTCGACATCGCCAACAGGTCGGCGATCGTGATCTTCTCGCGACCATCGCTCGGCACCGCGGCAGGCAGCAGCTTGTCCTGGTCCAGGCGCAGCCGCCCATCGGCAACCTCGATGCCGATCAACGCGGCGGTGACGGTCTTGGTCATCGACCAGCCTGTCAGGCGCATGTCGCGGCGAAAGCCGTCGGAATAGCGCTCCGCGATGAGCTTGCCATCGTGCACGACGAGCACGGCGCGAACGCCAGGGCCCGCCAGGCTGTCGTTATCGACGACGGCCTGCATGCGCGCATCGATCTGCGCGCCCCCGCCGACCGGCCAGGGCAGGTTATCGGGCGGCGGCGCTCCTGTCGGCGGATCGAAATGGATGCGCTCCGCGCCCTCGATTCCTTCATCGGGAACCGCAGCGCATCCCGTGCCCGCGCGATACACCGCAAGGCCATCGCCGATCAGACCGAGCAAGGCCGCACGAACGAGAGCGTGCTCGCGGTCGACTTCGATCCGCGCCAGTCGAAGCAAGGGATGTCCGGGTGCCTGCACGTCCTCGGCGAGCACGGTCTGCGGATCGCGCCCGGCGAGAAACACATTGGCGCACACGATGGTCGCCGTGTAGTTCGCGCCAACCCGCAACAAGTCCGGCGGCTGGGCCATCATGACGCCGGTCGCAATCAACACGAATGCGACCAGCGCGCAGATTCCGATTACGAGCTTGTTCGCAAAGCGATTCACAGCGCCACCAGCTTTTGCCATCAGGACCGTCCTGGAAGTGTCGATCGCAGCTGAATGGCGTCATGCTCGCCGAGAAAGCCTACGATCCAATCCACGAATCCCCGGATTTTCGCCGACAAATGTCGGCGCTGTGGGTAAACCACATGAATCGGCAGGGGCTCTGCATTCCACTCTCCCAGGACAAAGTCCAGCGTTGCGCGTTCCATGGCGTCCTTGAGTACATAGGCGGGAATCTGCGCGATGCCCAGGCCCGATTCGGCTGCGGCCAGGTAGGAATTCTCGTCGTCGAATGAGAATGGCCCGCGCGGAGTGACGACGGCGCGCACGGTGTCGCGCTCGAAGACCCAAGGCTGTACCCCTTCCCAAGGCGCAACACGGGCAATGCAAGGGTGCCGCGCGAGTTCATCCGGATGAAGCGGCTTGCCGTGTCGTGCGAGGTAAGACGGTGCCGCGCACGTGGATACGAACAGATGCCCGATGGGCCGCGCAACCAGGCTGGTGTCCTCGAGCGGACCGCTCCAGATCGCACAGTCGATTCCTTCCTCGACGAGATCGACTCGCCTTTCGCTCGAATGCAGTTCGACTTCGATCTGGGGATAGCGCGCGGCGAATTTCTCGAGGCCTGGAACGATCACGAGGCGCGCCATCAAGGTTGGGGCCTGGACGCGGATGCGGCCGCGCGCAGTGGCATGGCGCAGCGTGACGAAATCGTCCGCTTCCCCGACTTGCGCAAGGATTGCCGCGCAGCGTTCGTAATAAGCGGCCCCCTCGCTGGTCACGCTGACCCTGCGCGTCGTGCGGTTCAGCAGACGCACGCCCAGGCTCGCCTCGAGTTGCTGGATCAGGTTTGTAAGCGTCGCCTTGGGCAGGCGCAGCGCCTGAGCCGAGCGCGTGAAACTGCCGGTCTCGACGACCCGGGTGAAAGCCTCCATCGCAAGAAGTTTGTCCAGGCGCATCCGGATTCCCTCTTATTGTTCGCGACAGCGAATAGTCTATTCGACCGGAACCGATTCTATTCCTTTGGTCAAACAATAGAATTCGTGGAAACCCGGAAAGGAAACGGCATGAACAAGCACGTCGCGACAATCACAGACGCCAACTTCGAGACAGACGTCCTGCAGGCGTCCAAGCCGGTGCTCGTCGACTACTCGGCGACCTGGTGCGGACCATGTCGTGCCCTTGAACCCGCGGTCGATCAGATCGCGGAACGCTTCGAGGGGCGCGTCGTCGTAGGCAAGGTGGACGTGGATGAAAACCAGCGTACGGCGAGCAAATACGGCGTACGGGGAGTACCGACCTTGATGCTCTTCAAGGACGGGGCGGTGGTCGCGACGCGTGTGGGAGCAATGTCCGCTGCGCAACTCGCATCGTTCGTGGAGAACAATATCTAATTCTCGCAGCCACCAATCGTGCGGGCGCCGCGCGGCGCCCGCCTTTCAGGATGCTTCTTCGGAAGCAGGTTTGCGGAAAAAGCGCGTCAAGCCTTTCTCGATGCGCTCCATCGGATTGCCGAAAACCCAAAGCAGGATTCCAACAAGAAGCGCCACGATCGAGGACGCGAGGTTCGACTTGTACGAGGGGTCGTACACGAAACTCCCAATGCCATTGTTGAAGATCGTGGCAATTGCCAGGTCGTACGTCACGCGCCCTAGCGCGGAAAATGCAAAGTAGCAGCCGATGAGGCGCACGCCAGCGTCGACCCACGCCGGCTGGTTCGCCGCGTCCGGCGCCAGGTCCCCCTTGATGCGAATGACGTGATTCGCGATGGCGCCTGGAAACAGGAACAGCGCCAAACCCAGCACTCCCCAGACGCTGCAGCTGAACAAGGCGTTCAGGAACATGTGGCGATCATGGGTGCCGAGCACGACCGCCGGCATCACCATGAGCGCAAGCGCAAAAAAATAGATTCCCGTGATCTTCAACAGCACCTTGGTGACCGAAGCGAGGTCCATCGCGCCCCCTTTATTTCATTTTCTGCGGCGATCCTAGCAGTGTCGGGCGCAGGGAAAGGGATATTGCTGCACAACGACCCGTCGCAGTCGATCGAGGTCTACGAAAACATCGAGAAGATCATCCTGCAAGGGCACGTGCTCGACGCTGGCGATTTATTGCCAGGGGCACGAAACCGATAAGCAGGCCGCCGATGCCGACGACGTTCGTGAGCAGGTCGAAGGTGGGTATGCTGTAGAGCGCAATGAAGACCAGGAACAGGGCGCTGCCCAGCGGCCAGAGGAAAAGCAGGAGCGCGTTCACCGGGGAGGTCCACGCTGTCGCGCGAAACCGCCATGCACAGGCAATACCGGTCAGGCCGTAATAGCACGCAACCTGGAAGCTGATCGCGCGCACCGAGTCCTGCATGATCTCGCCGATGGTGGGCACGCTCGCGGCGCCGAACAGCAGCACGAGACCGATGACGGTGATCGTGAGCGTCGCCAGCCAGGGCGTTTGCCAGGACTGGTGCAGCATGGCAAAGCGGGGATGCAAGGCGCCATCGCGGGCCTTGGCATACATGGTGCGCGAGAACTGCAGGAGCGAGGTCTCGAGCGTGCCGACCGTGCTGAGCATTACCGCGATCACCGCGCAATAGCTCCAGGGCCGGGGGAAGAGATGCTCGGCGAGCGCGAACACGACGTTCGTGCCCGCCTGCTCGATTTCCTGGTCGGTCAACACCATCTGGCACGCGGCGACGAAGGCGGCAAACAGCAACAGCACGACGACCATGGCGATGATCGCGCCGCGCCCGGACGAGTGCGCTCCGTTGCGCGTTTCCTCGTTCAGGTTGAGCGTGACGTCCCAACCCCAGAAGAAGAACAGCGAGGTCAAGGCGCCGGTCGCGAAGGTCTCCGGGGTGAAACGGAACAGGGAAAGGTCGTGCCAGGAAATCGCCTGGGCCGGATGCGCGGCACCCTGCACCATGGCGGCGACCACGATCACGGCGAGCACGCCGACGTCGATTACCGTCATCACGACCTGCGTATAGCTCGTGGGCTTGATGCCCTTGACGATCACGGCGCTGGCCGCAAGCAACCAGCCGGCGGCGACCAGGGCGACCGTCGGCGGATGATCGGCATGGCTCGGCGCAACCAGCATCAAGGTCGCCGTCGCGGCGGGAACCGTCGCCGAAACCATGAAGACGGCGGATGCGACCAGCACGGCCCAACCCGCGAAAAAGCCGAGCGTTGGGCCAAAAGCATCCCTCACCCAGGCATAGGACGCCCCGGCATTGGTGATCACCTTGTTCAGATGAAGAAATGCCAAGGCAACGCCAAACATCACAAGGCCGCAGTACAGCAAGCTGCCCACGGACAGGAGTCCGACTGCGGCGGTGAGGGTTGCGGTGGTGGCAGCGAGACTGAAGGCGGGGGCCGTGCCCGCGATGCCCATTACGGCCGATTCCGTAAGCCCGAGCGCGTCGGCTTGGAGCCCTCCTTCGTTTTGACCCAAAAGCGAAGCTCCAGAGTGAGTTGGCGGGGATCCGTGCTTTATTTATTCTGACACGGCGCCAAGGAATCGGGGAGTCGCTCAGGGTTGCGCGAGATGCTTCACGCCGGACTTGCGCACGCGCGATTGCGCGAATTGCAGCAACTGCTCGAGGCTGCGGCTGAGTTGCGCGACTTGCTTGGGTGACATTTTCGCGAGGGCATCGGGAATGACGCCGGCCACCGGGCCTGGAGCGCGACGCTGGACGGAAACGCCCGTCGCCGTCGCACGAATACGCACCGTGCGCTGGTCGTCGCTGCTGCGTTCGCGCCGCACGAGGCCGCGCTCCTCAAGCTTGTCGAGCAGGTTGCTGGTCGTGGAGAGATGGATCGTCAGCATCTCGGCGAGCTCGGACACGCGCATGCCGGGCGTGAGGCAGATTGCCGACAGCGCCCATAATTGCGCGCCGCTCAATCCGACGCGCTCCTCGATGCGCTGGAAGTGACGTTGCGACAACCGGAACAGCTCGCGAAAATGTTGCAGTGCTTTTGTCGCCTCGTCGGAACTTCGGCGTGTTTTTTTCTTTGCCGACACGGTTCGTCCGCTGTTGGCCGAGTGTTTACGCCTTGTCACTGCCATCGGCGCCCCCTGCACACACCCCGTATGCGAATGCGTTAGATTCGGATTTCGCTTCCGCCGACCACGCCGCCGACAGCGCCGCGAACAGCGCCGCTGACAGTGGCCTCCCGAACGTTGGCGGACGACGTTCGCAGCCCGGGGAGGCTGAAACGCAACCATCGACAGCCTGCAATTCCGGGTGGGAGAAAAAGAAATGATGGACGAGTCGGAAGGGATCCTTTCTCAACCGGTAAAAATCGCGATCGGTGTTGTTGTCGTCATCGCCGCGATTCTCGGCGGCTACTACTGGTATCGACAGCACCCGGACGTCGCATCAAGCGCCAAGCCCGCCGAGGCACCCAGCGCTCCGGCTCCTGCAGCGGCCGCGCCCGCACCCACCACGCCGTCCCCTTACCAGCATCCGATCGACGACAGCGCATCGGACCATAGCACGGCACTGGACCGAAGTGACGAGCCCTTGCTTAATGAACTTAGTCATGTCACAGGATGGAATAAAGGAGTACTGCGCCTGATCCTTCCCGAGAACCTGATCCGCCACTTCGTCGCGACGGTTGACGCGCTGCCGCGGGAAAAATTGCCATTGAACGCTCTGCCAACAAAACCCGTGGCCGGCCAGTTCAAGGTCAGCGTGTCCGGAGGCAACACGGTGATCGCCACTGCCAACGAACGACGCTATGCGCCTTTCGTCGAAGCCCTGACCTCGCTCGACAGCGCCCAACTGGTCGCCGTGTACAAGCACTTCTATCCGCTGTTCCAGCAAGCGTACAAGGATCTCGGGTATCCGCAAGGGTATTTCAATGACCGCCTTGTCGAGGTCATCGACGATCTCTTCGAAGCGCCCGATCCCAAGCCGCCCGTGTCGGTGGTTGCGCCGCGCGCGATGTATCACTACGTCGACGCGGATCTCGAAGGACTCTCGGCTGGACAAAAGATCCTCGTGCGCGTCGGCCCGTCCAACGAGAAGGCGATCAAGGACAAGCTGCGCGAGATCCGCCAGGCGATCACGACGCCTTGATTTGCATTGATTCCGCGGTCGATTCCGCAATCGAATCCGTGGTGGAATCGTCCAGGGCATGGCGCGCGCCGCGCGCCTAGTCAATCGTTGCGCGGCCTTGCCCAAGCGGAATCGTCCCTTGCGTGGATTGACGTTCCCCCTGCTGCCCGGCGGCGTGCCGTCCTGGACACGACGCATCCTGGCCGCGCGTGCGCTGCGCGCGTTCGCGGACGGTGCGCTTGCCGTGCTCCTGCCCGCATACCTAGTCGCGCTAGGCATGAGCCTGCTCGATGTCGGCCTGATCAGCACGGCGACCCTGGCCGGTTCGGCGGCGGCCACGCTGGCCATCGGCGCCTGGGCCGGGTCGGTCCGGCGCAAGCGCCTGCTGGCCGTTGCCGCCTTGCTGATGGCAGCCACGGGGCTCGCATTCGCCAGTCTCAGCGGTTTCTGGCCCCTGGCGATCGTGGCATTCGTCGGCACGCTCAATCCGAGCTCGGGGGATGTCAGCATCTTCCTGCCGCTGGAGCAGGCCGAGCTGGCGGGCGCCGTGGCGGCCGCGCAAGCGCGCACGGCGCTGTATGCGCGCTACACCTTGGCCGGTTCCTTGTTTGCCGCGCTGGGCGCGCTGGCGGCGGCAGCCCCTGCCTGGCTTTCGACGCACACCGCGATCGCGCCGCTCGGCGCACTGCGCCTGATGTTCGTGGGCTACGGCCTGATCGGCGCCGTCGTCTGGATCCTGTACCGCGGCGTTGCCGAGCCCGCGCGTGCCGACGGCGGTGCCGGCGGCGCGCCCGACGAAAAGCTCGGGCCCTCGCGCGCCGTCGTGTTGCGTCTCGCGGCGCTCTTCAGCGTCGATTCCTTTGCCAGCGGGCTGCTCGTCAACTCGATGCTTTCCGCGTGGCTGATCGCGCGCTTTGGCATGTCGCTGGCATCGACCGGGGAGTTCTTTTTCTGGGCGGGATTGCTGAGCACCGCGTCACAGTTGCTGGCGCCGCCGCTCGCACGGCGCATCGGCCTCCTGCGCACGATGGTCTTCACGCATATCCCGGCGAGCCTGTTCCTGATCGCGGCCGCGCTGTCGGGCCATGTGATCGCGGCGCTCGCCTTGCTGCTCGCGCGCAGCGCGCTCTCGCAAATGGACGTGCCCGCGCGGACCGCGTTCGTCATGGCGGTCGTGACGCCTCCCGAGCGGGTCGCGGCCGCCAGCTTCACCGCCGTGCCCAAGAGCCTGGCCGCGGCAATGGCACCGACCGTGTCCGGCTTGCTGCTTGCCGGCGGATGGTTGGCCGCGCCTTTGCTGGCGTGCGGGATCCTGAAGATCGGATACGACCTGTCGCTGCTGGCCGCGTTCCGGCATCACGAAGCCGCATAGCGCGGGCAACGCAGCCAAGGAATTATTCGCGCACGCAGTCCAGGCAGTACTCGATGCGTCCGTCGCGTTCGCGCTTGACGAGACCGTGGATGTCGGACTCGAAGCCGGGAAAGCGCGCATTGAACTCGCGCGCGAACTTCAGGTATTTGACGATCTGCGCATTGACACGCTCCCCCGGCACCAGCAAAGGTATGCCAGGCGGGTACGGCGTAAGCAGCACGCCGGAAATGCGGCCGGCGATCTCGTCGACCGGGACGCGGTCGATCTCGCCATGCGCCATGTGCGCGTAGGCCTTGCCGGGGATCATCGCCGGCTCCATGTCCGACGTGTACATGTCGGTCGTCAGGCGCGCGACATCGTTGTCGCGGTAGATCGCGTGGATCGCCTGGCACAGGTCGCGCAGGCCCAATCCGTCATACCCCGGCTGCGCCTTGAGGAAGTCGGGCATGACGCGCGCGAGAGGCTGGTTGGCGTCGTAATCGTCCTTGAATTGCTGCAACTCCGTGACCAGGGTGTTCCAGCGACCCTTGGTGATGCCGATCGTGAACATGATGAAGAACGAATACAGGCCGGTCTTCTCGACCACGATGCCATGCTCGGTCAGGTAGCGGGTCAGCACCGAGGCCGGAATGCCCCACTCGTCGAAGGATCCGTCCACGTCGAGACCCGGCGTGATGATCGTCGCTTTGATGGGGTCGAGCATGTTGAAGTCGTTGGACAGTCCGGCGAAGCCGTGCCAGCGATCGCCCGGGCGCAGCATCCAGTAGTCGCGGCGCGCGTCCCCCTCCGGCAGCGCGGTCTCGGGACCCCAGACGCGAAACCACCAGGAATCGCCGTACTCGGCGTCGATCTTGCGCATCGCGCGCCGGAAATCGAGCGCCTCGCTCAACGACTCCTCGACCAGCGCCGGGCCGCCCGGCGGCTCCATCATCGCCGCGGCGACATCGCAGGAGGCGATGATCGCGTACTGCGGCGAGGTCGACGTGTGCATCATGTAAGCCTCGTTGAAGGTCCAGCGGTCGAGGCTTTCGCTTTGCGAGTTCTGGATCAGGATCTGCGAGGCCTGCGACAGGCCCGCGAGCAGCTTGTGCGTCGATTGCGTGGCGAAGACCATCGACTTGCGCGCACGTTCGCGCGGCCCCGCCACGCCGCCGATCGCATGCATATCGCGGTAAAAGGCGCTGAACGCCGCATGCGGAAGCCAGGCTTCGTCGAAGAGCAGGGAGTCGACCTTGCCGTCGAGCAGCGCCTTGATCGTCTCGACGTTGTAGACGATTCCGTCATACGTGCTCTGCGTGAGCGTGAGCACGCGCGGCGGCCGGCAATCCGGCGCTCCCTGGAGCAGCGGATGCTCGCGGATGCGCTTTTCGATCGTCTCCCAGCGGAATTCCTCGAGCGGAATCGGCCCGATGATGCCGTAGTGATTGCGCGTCGGCTTGAGGAAGACGGGAATCGCGCCCGTCATCGTGATCGCATGCAGGACCGACTTGTGGCAGTTGCGGTCGACGACGACGACGTCGCCCGGCGCGACGATGTAATGCCAGACGATCTTGTTGGACGTCGAGGTCCCGTTGGTCACGAAGAACAGGTGGTCGGCGCCGAAAATACGCGCCGCATTGCGCTCCGACGCGGCGACGGGCCCGGTGTGATCGAGCAGTTGCCCGAGCTCGTCCACGGCATTGCAGACATCCGCGCGCAACAGGTTCTCGCCGAAGAACTGGTGGAACATGCGTCCCACCGGACTTTTCAGGAAGGCCACTCCGCCGGAATGCCCCGGGCAGTGCCACGAGTAGGAACTCTCCTGCGCGTACTGCACGAGCGCGCGAAAGAAGGGCGGCGCGAGTCCGTCGAGGTAATGCCGCGCCTCGCGAATGATGTAGCGCGCCACGAACTCCGGCGTGTCCTCGTGCATGTGAATGAAGCCGTGCAGCTCGCGCAGGATATCGTTGGGCAGGTGACGCGACGTGCGGGTCTCGCCATACAGGAAGATCGGGATGTCCGCGTTGCGAAAGCGGATCTCCTCGAGGAACGCGCGCAGGTCGGCAACGATCGGGCTGCCTTCCGTCGCGGGCAGCTCCTCGTCGTCGATCGACAGCACGAACGCCGAGGCCCGGCTGTGCTGCTGGGCAAAGCCGCGCACGTCGCGCAGGCTCGTCGCGCCGATGATTTCGGCGCCCTCTTCCTCCAAAGCACGGGTGAGCGCGCGAATGCCGACTCCGCTCGCGTTTTCCGAGCGGAAATCCTCGTCGATCACGACGATCGGAAAGTGGAAGCGCATCGTCATAGGAGGCCGGACTGTAAACCAAACGAGTCCGGGCCGTAAGCGTGCGCGGGCTAGACGGTTTCCGCGGCGGGCGCCGTATCTTCGTAGCCGGTGGGATTGGCGCTTTGCCAGTGCCAGGCGTCCGCGCACATCTCGTCGATCGTGCGCCGGGCCTGCCAGCCCAGTTCACGCGCGGCCAGCGCAGGATCGGCCCAGCTGCTGGCAACGTCGCCGGCACGGCGCGGGGCGATGACATAAGGCACCGGCCGGCCGCTGGCACGCTCGAACGCGCGCACGGCATCGAGCACGCTGTAGCCGCGCCCGGTCCCCAGGTTGTAGACGCGCACGCCGCCTTTGCCATGACGGTGGCGCAAGGCTGCGACGTGTCCATCGACGAGGTCGAGCACGTGAATGTAGTCTCGCACGCCCGTGCCGTCGGGCGTGGGGTAGTCGTCGCCGAATATGGTGAGACGCTCGCGCCGGCCGACGGCGACCTGTGCGATATACGGCAGCAGGTTGTTCGGGACGCCCTGCGGGTCCTCGCCCATCAAGCCCGATGGGTGAGCGCCGACCGGATTGAAATAACGCAGCAAGGTGACCGACCAGCCGGGTTGCGCCTGCGCGAGGTCGCGCAGCATGTCCTCCACCACGAGTTTGGTGCGCCCGTAGGGATTGGTGATCTGCGTTGGCGTCTCTTCGCCGATGGGCATCTTCTCGGCATGGCCGTAGACGGTCGCCGAGGAGCTGAACACGATCGTGCGTACGCCGGCGTCATGCGCGGCCTGCAGCAGAACGCGCGAACCATGCACGTTGTTGTCGTAATACGCCAGCGGTTGGCTCACGGATTCGCCGACCGCCTTGAGTCCGGCGAAATGGATCACCGCTTCGATCGGATGCCGGGCAAACAGCCCATCCAGGCAGTTCCGGTCCCGAATATCGCCCCGCACAAAAATTGGGCGCTTTCCGGTAATGGATTCGATCCGTTCCAGGACCGCCAGTCTGCTGTTACTGAGATTGTCCAGAAGAACGGGGGTTTCCCCGGCCTCCAGCAGCCTTACACAGGTCAGGCTGCCGATATAGCCGGTCCCTCCCGTGAGAAGGATGTTCATATCAGAACTTTAGAGTAATGCCCAATCGGATACCGGGCAATAAGAGCCATTCTTCCGGCCTCAAGTTCCGCCGTAAGGAGCCGCTAAACCAATCAGCCGAACAGGCGCCCGTAACTTTGCCGGACCGCAACTATGCCCGACTCCCTGCCATACCGCCCTGATCGGAAGGGTCCCGCCGTGGACTCGCGATCGGCGCAAGCCGCCCCAGCCGGGGGTTCCGGGGAGCCTGGCCGGGCGCGCCAGCAGTTCCTGGCGCCGCCGCCCCGGGACGTCGGGCGCCTGCTGGCGCAGCACCGCACCGGTTTGCCCCATTATTTAGATACCAATCGCTGGCGCGAGATCGAACGCTCGCAAAAGCGCTGGCCCCTGTTGCTGCTTTTGCGCAATAAGGCGCCGGGGGTCGTGTCGTGAGCCATCGCGATTTCCTGCCGGCCCGCATCGCGGTGGAACTGCCTGTTCCGACCGCGCCGGCCCGCAAATCCCTGGGAAAGCGGATCCTCGAGAACTTTGGGCTTGCCCGCAAGCGTCCGGCGCGCCTGCCGATCAGCGGCTTGCCCGAGGGTTTTGGCGAGGTTCCGCGTGGCGAAGTCGCGCTGCTGCTTTCGCCCGATGCCACCGGCCGTGAACAGCTCGTCCTCGCGCTGCTGGAAAAGCTGTTGCCCGATCAACGGGTGACGTGGATCTGCACGGCGAGCCGCACCCCCGACAGGGTCAGCAACGAAATCCAGGTCGCCGTGGCCGACAGCCGCCTGCGCGTGATGACATGGACCGCCGACGCAGCGCTGCAATTGCGCGCGTTGGGCGACCTGTATCTGCTGCGCGAATTGGCGACCAGCGGCACGACCGAGCGCGACGTCCTGGTTCTCGACGCATTCGATCCGTGGCTTGCCGAAGTCGTTCCCGGAAACGCACTCGAGGCGCCGGCGGCCGACGCCACGCGTGCCTTGTTGCGCTGGAGCGCCGAGCATGAAGGGCCGGTGTTCGCGTTTGCCCCGCTCCAGCACAATGGACAATCGCTGCTGCCCTTCCTCGGGGCGAGTCGCATCCCACGCCTCGCGGTCCTGCGCCAGGATGAGGAATTCGCGAACCTGGAAGTGTTCCGCTGGGGCCATGCGCGCCGCGGCACGGCCAAGCTTGCACCCGCGCGCTTCGCGCTGCAGCCCAACGCCGGCAAGGGCTGGCAGTGCCTGCTGGATGCCCCGCGCCAGGAGGCGCCGGGGGATTCGCGCAATGGCTTGATCGCCGAGGACCTGGCGAGCGTGCACGCCGTACGCAGCGCTGTCCTGGATACCGAGTCGTTCCCGAAGGGGTGGCGCATCTTCCCGACGCTCGACGCCTTGCTCGCCGAAGCGCGCCAGGCCACTGCGGCGACGGTCGTGCTCGACTACGACCATCCCGACTCGATGGCCGCGATTGCCGACGCCGTGCATCGCCTGCGCACGGAGCACCCGCACCTGCTCAAGATCGTCGTGCGGGAAACCGAAGCGGCGATGCGCAAGAACGGCGAGCTGGCGCTGCTGCGCCTCGGCGCCAATCTCGTCGCGAGCCGCGCGCTGAGCTTCACGCAGCTCGCGCACCGCATCGCCGATCTGCGCGATGAAATCTTCCAGCGCCCGCCCGTGGCCAATGCGGCGCGCGCCGTGCAGACTCTCACCCCCGAGCCGCTGCAGGGATACCTGCCGCCCTTGCTGTTCTGCGCCGTCGTCGAGCGCACCATCGAGCGCACGGCACACGTACGCCTCGAACACAGCCTCGTCCACCTGCCCTTGCTGCCGCATGTCGCGCACATCGACGCGCTGATGGCGTGTTGCGCGCGCCGCGACGGCGACATCGTCTCGACGGATACCGGGGGCCTCTACCTGTTCCTCTTCGGCTGCGCGGCCGAGGATGCGATGGCCGCGCTCGATTCGATCTTCACCGTGCCTTGCGGTGAGCTGGCCCATAGCGTCCAGATCGACCCGGCACCCAATGCCCAGTTTGCCGTGCTCGGCCGGCTGCGTCGTGCCGCCGAGGAGAATCCATCGGACTATTCCGCGATCCTGCGCGGCCTCGAGGCGGCGGGTCGCGCTTCCACCGTACAGGCAGCGGTGCTGCCCACGCGCAGCGCGGAGCAGGTGCGCTGCGTGCAGGCGCACGTACTGCCCCTGCGCGAAACCGCGGCCTGAGTCTTTCCACATGTTCGAGACCTTTCTCCAGTCCCTGATCGCCGGCGTGATGATCGCGGCCGTCGTCTTTGTCGTCCTGCGCATGACGCGCTCGCGCACCAAATACCGGCGCCGCATCCTGCCCGCCGGTCACGCCCTGCGCATCGTCCGCCGCCTCGACATCCGGAACCGCTGATATGCCGACCATCGCCTTGGTCTCGCCCTGCGGTGGGACCGGCCGCAGCACGCTCGCCGCCGCCCTGGCAACGCTGGCGGCGCGCAGCGGCGTTTGGGGCCTGGCGATCGAATGCGATCCGCAGAATCTCCTCGCCTTGCATTTCGGCGCGGACGGGGCCCCCGCGCATGGCCTGGCGAGCCGCGCCTCGCGCGGCCAGGTATGGAACACGGCGGCACTGGCTGCAAGCGACGGCACGCTCGTGCTGCCCTTCGGCGTCATGGAGCCCCCGGCCCTGGTCGATTGGGAGCGACGCCTCGTCGCCGAACCCGACTGGCTCGCCGCGCGTCTGGACACGCTTGCCCGCCCTCCGGAAGGGTGGACCTTCATCGACACGCCGCGCGCGCCTTCCGTGCTGACTCGCCAGGCCATTCGTGCCTCGGACGCCTCGCTGCTGGTATTGCGTGCCGACGGTGCCTCCATGGGCATGCTCGACTCCGCGCTGGCCATGCTGTCGGACACGCTTGCCCTGGTTGTCGTCAATGCCTACGAACCCGGGCGCGTCCTGCAAAGCGACGTGCTGAGTGCACTTTACGAACGACTGGGCGACAAGCTGTCGCCGTATCCCGTGCATCGCGACGAGGCCATTCCCGAAGCCTTTGCGCGACGCATGTCCCCCGAAGACCATGCCACCCACGCGCAGGTCAATCACGATCTGCATGGGCTTTTGCGCTGGATTCAGCGACAATGCCGGACCATGAAGGAACCGCGGTCCGGCACGAATGTTCTATAGGCTCCTGACGTTCGGCGCGCGCGCGCTGGAAGTCGAGCCGGCGCCTCCCCAACGCCGCAGTCCACGCCACTGGCTCTGGCGCTTGTTCATTCGCCCTGCGCCCCCGCAGGCGGGGCCGGCCGGCCGCCTGTTCGATCTTTTCCTGGACTGGCTGGCACGCAAGCTCGAGGTTCCCGAGGAGGAGCGCCGCGGCTATTGGGGAATGCGCTTGTTCCTGCCGGCGGCTTTCGGGGAGGCGGGGCGGCCGACGCTCTCGGCCATGCTCGCGCGCGCGTGGGAGCGCCTGCAGATGCTCGTGCCGCAAATCGATCACATCGCGCTGGGCGAATGGCTGGAGTCGGCCGCCGATGCGCGCTGGCTGCAAGCGCGCGCCGTGAAGGTCCTTGTGCTGCTTGCCTGCGCTGTGCTGTTCTGGCTCGGCGTCACGACCCCTTTGAATTGGGGTTCGCAACTCGTGTTCGGCTTTGCCCTGATCCTGGCCGCCATCCAGATCCGCAATACCTCGGGCATGGTGCCGACGCTCACCTTGATCGCGCTCGCACTGTTGGCCTCGTGCCGCTATGGATGGTGGCGGCTGACCCAATCGATGGACCTGGAACCCGGGTGGGAGACGATTCTCGGCTACGTGCTGCTCGGCGCGGAAATCTATGCCTGGCTCATCATGCTGCTCGGATTCGCGCAATGTGCGTGGCCGCTGCGCCGCCCGCCGATGCCCCTGCCCGAGGACGTGGGTGCATGGCCGACCGTCGACATCTATGTTCCGACCTACAACGAGCCGCTCTCCGTCCTGCGCCCGACCGTGCTGGCCGCCAAGGGCATCGACTGGCCCGCCGACAAGGTGCGTATCTACCTGCTCGATGACGGGCGGCGCGACGGCGTGCGCCAGTTCGCGCAGGAGGCCGGTGTCGAATACATCGCGCGCGCGGACAACGCGCACGCCAAGGCGGGCAACCTCAATCACGCGCTCAACCGCACGCGCGGCGAGTTCATCGCGATCTTCGATTGCGATCACCTCGCGGTGCGCTCCTTCCTCCAGACCACGATGGGCTGGATGTTGCGCGATCCGCGCTGCGCGATGATCCAGACGCCGCACCATTTCTTCTCGCCCGATCCGTTCGAGCGCAATCTCGATACGTTCCGGCGCATCCCCAACGAAGGCTCGCTGTTCTACGGCCTGGTCCAGGACGGCAACGACTTCTGGAACTCGACCTTCTTCTGCGGATCGTGCGCGGTCCTGCGGCGCGGACCACTGCTCGAGATCGGCGGCGTGGCGGTCGAGACCGTGACCGAGGACGCGCATACCGCGCTCAAGCTGCACCGGCGCGGCTACAAGACCGCCTACCTGAACATCACGCAGGCAGCCGGACTGGCAACCGAGAGCCTCGCGCAACACGTATCGCAGCGCATCCGCTGGGCGCGCGGCATGGCGCAGATCTTTCGCCTCGACAACCCTCTCATCGGGCGCGGCCTGAGCTGGATGCAGCGGCTGTGCTACAGCAACGCCATGCTGCACTTCTTCTACGGCATCCCGCGCCTGGTGTTCCTCACGGCGCCGCTCGCCTACCTGTATTTCCAGTTGCACATCATCCGATCCTCGGCGGCGATCTTCGCGCTTTACCTGCTGCCGCACCTGGTCCTGCCGCATATCACCACGGCGCGCATGCAGGGCGCGTACCGCCATTCCTTCTGGGCCGAGGTGTATGAAACGGTGCTGGCCTGGTACATCAGCCTGCCAACCACGTTTGCCTTCTTCCGGCCAAGCGCCGGCAAGTTCAATGTCACCGTCAAGGGCGGCCTGGTCACGCGCACGCACTTCGACTGGAGCATCTCCAGACCGTATTTCGGACTCGTATTGCTCAACGGTATCGGCCTCGTGATCGGGATCATGCGGTTGTTCTTCTGGAACAGCTTCGAGGCCGGTACGGTCGCGATGAACCTCGTCTGGACCATGTTCAACCTCCTGATCCTGGGCGCGGCCATCGGCGTGGCGCACGAGCGCCGGCAGACGCGCGCCTTCCAGCGCGTCACGACGCACCTGCCCGTCGTGCTGCTGATGGGCGACGGGCACACGCAGCGCTGCTTCACCGAGAACTATTCCCTGACCGGCCTGGGCGTGAACGTCGGCGAAGGCCTTTCCCTGGAACCCGGCGAACTGCTGCACGTCGCGATGGAATCGGGCGACGTGGAGTACGCCTTCCCCGCGCGCGTGACCTCGCAACGGGGCGTCTTCGTGGGCGTGCAATTCGTCGATCTCGACCAGGCGCAGCTCGAACGGCTGATTCAATGCACGTTCGGGCGGGCCGACGCCTGGTCGCGCTGGCACGAGCAATACGCCAGCGACCTGCCGCTGCGTGGCTTGCAGGAGATCATCACGCTCGGTCTGCGCGGATATGTCGACCTGGCGCAATCCACCGTGCGCGCCGTGCGCGTGCGACTTGCACAATGGCGGCGGCCGGAACTTGCGCAGCCGCATTGAGGTCTGTTGCGGACGCGAACGGCAAATTCCATCCCTGAATAAACCATGAGCGCGTGGAGCCTGTACTTTCTCGCGAAGGTGGCGCTGTACTACGGCCACGCGATCGGCCTGCATTGGGCGTGGAACGCGGCTTTCGCTGTTGCACTTGCCTGGCCACTGCGCACGCGCTCCTTGCGGATTGCGCGCCATGTCGCCGCGATCCCGGTCGCGATCGCCCTGCTGTACTACGACTCGTACCTGCCACCCTGGAATCGCGTCGTGGACCAGATCGACGTGCTCAGCAATTTCCGCATCGACTATTTGTGGGAGCTGTTGCAGCGCTTTGTTTCGCCGGTCTGGGTGGCGATCGTGGTCGCCATGATTGCCGTCTACGTTTTTCTCGCGCATCGCGTGCGTTTTGCGACGATCGCGTTCCTGGCGCTCGCCGTAGCGGCGGTCGTGCCGGCGGGAAGCGTGGCGCCTGCATCCGCCCCGGACCCCGCGGAATTCGTCCGCCGCGGCGAACCCGTACCGCCGCAGGGACCGGGGCCGGTGCTCGCCAAGCCGGAGCTCGATGCCGCGCTCGAGAACGCCTACAACGCCGGGCGCGGCAAGATCGTTTCGTTCTCGCTTGCCGGCACGCCTGCGTTCGACCTCGTATTCCTGAGCGTGTGCTCCCTGTCCGACGACGACCTGGATTTCGAACACATGCGCGACGACCCGTTCCTCGCGCGCTTTGACGTCCTCTTCCCGCATTTCAATTCGGCGGCAACGTATAGCGGTCCGGCGGTGTTGCGCCTGCTGCACGGGACCTGCGGGCAGACACCGCAACGCGAGCTCTATAGCGGCACGGCGCCGGACGCCTGCTACCTGTTCCGCAATCTGGCCGCGGCCGGCTACCGGCCGGCGTTGCTGCTCAATCACGATGGCCACTTCGACAACTTTGCGCAACAGTTGCGCATGCAAGGCGGCATCGGGGCCGACCCGGACGACAACCGATCGGCGCCGGTCGCGATGACATCTTTCGATGGCACGCCGATCCGATCGGATTTCGATCTGCTCGCACAATGGTGGAAGCAGCATGTATCGGGGGTACCCAATCCGGACGCGCATACGGCCCTTCTGTACAACACCATCACCTTGCATGACGGCAACCGCGTACCGGGGATGACCGGCATGACGAGCCTGCAGACCTATGCGCCACGCCTGCACCGCCTGTTCGGCGACCTGGGACGATTCCTCGACCTGATCGAGGCGAGCGGCCGGCCGACGGTTGTCGTGCTGATTCCCGAGCACGGCGCTGCGCTGCGTGGCGATGCGGTCCAGGTGGCCGGCTTGCGGGAAATCCCCACCCCTGCGATCACGACGGTTCCCGCGGCGGTCAAGTTGATCGGCTTTCCGGGAATCCGCAAAGCAAACAGCGGTCCTGGGGCCGCTCCGTTGACGGTCGACGCACCTTCCAGCTATCTCGCCCTGCTGACGCTCGTGGCCGGACTCACGCAGTCGGGACCGGTGAACGAGACGACGCAGAACCTGCAAATGCTGCTCTTGGCCCTGCCCTCCAGCGAGTGGATCGCGGAAAACGACGGCACGGTGTTCTTCCGTCACGCCGGGCGGCAGTATTTGCGATCACAGAGCGGGCAGTGGAATGAATTTGGCAACCCGGGTTAGGGGCCTTCCCCACGCGTAGCGTGGGAGAGGGGGGTGCTTTCCGGCGCTTTTCCGCGCGCCGGGACGCTTTGGCCTTGGCGAAACTCCTGCAATTGCGCCGGCTGATTGTCGAAGCAACATCCCCGCGAGGACCGAGACCGAAACCATGCAATCCCTGAGCCATCCGAGCATGTCCGCCGTAACGCGTGGAGCTCCTTCCGGTATCGACGAACTCGGTGCGGCCTTGATGAAAAGTGGGCTCGTCGCCTTTGCCCTGGTCGACTCGGGCAATATCGTCGCCGCATCGCCCGCCCTGCGCGAGTTGCTCGGCGCGAGCACGCCGTACCGGCATCTGGATGGCCAAAGCCTCAATTCCATCGTGTCCACCGCGGACCGTCCTGCGGTGGGCGATTTCACGCGCTCGCTTGTGCGCGATGGCAACCGCGGCGAAATGCGCTGCGAATTGCTGCATGCGGACGGATCGACCGTTCCCGTCATGCTGCACGCGGCGCCGATCGACCGCGATGACATGCGCCAGCTGGTACTGCTGGTGACGGACTTGAGCCCTTGGGTGGTCAACGATCACACGGGCGGCAGCGCGCGCGTCTTCCAGGCATTCGATCGCGAGACGGGCTTCGTCGCCCAGGCCTTGCTGCTGGATCGCATGCGGATTGCCCTCGCGGCCGCGCGCCGCTACCGGCGCCGTGCGGCCGTGCTGCGCGTCGACATGGAACACCTCGAGCGCGTGCTCCATTCGCTCAGCCACGACGCCGGCGAGGAAGTGGTTGCGGGCATCGCCGAGACCTTGCGCAATTGCGTGCGCGATTGCGACACGATCGCGCGCCTTGGCGTGCGTGAATTCGTGCTGCTTCTGCCGGAAATCGGCCATCGCGAAGACGCGGCGATCTCGGCCGCGCGGGTGGTCGACGCGATCTCCCATTTGTTCGCTCGCAACGCCGCCGACCGCCGCGTCAGCGCAACCATCGGCGTCGCCGTTTTTCCGGCCGATGGCACCAATGCGACACACCTGATGAGCGCCGCCGAGGCCGCGATGCGCCTAGCCCGCGGCACACCGGGCGGCGGGTTCGCCGTCGCTGACGCGACCAGCGCCGAGCTCAGCGACATGCGCCTGCTGGAGATCTCCCAGAAGCACCTGCTGGGGATCGGTGAACTGGACAACGAACACAAGACGCTGGTGGACCAGACCAACCAGCTCGTGCGCAGCCTGCAGCGCGGCGCCGAATTGAGCACGCTCGAGTACGACCTGCGTGCGGCGATGGAGACCCTGCGCAAGCACTTCGCAAGCGAGGCCCGGTACCTGGAGACATCACCCTACGAGGGCGCGGCCGACCGCAAGACGCGCAACCTGCATTTCCTGGACGAACTGCAGTGCATCCTGCAACACGTCAACGCGCAAAGCGTTGCGCTGGCGATCCGCCACCTGCACGGCTGGCTCGAGCCGCACATGCTGGACCACGAGCTCGCGCAAGGCGCGCGCGAATAGCTGCCGGCTTGGCCGATAGCGGCTAGCGCTGCTGCGACGCTTTCTGCTTGAACTCGCCGGCCATGCGCCAGCCGACCATGGTGAGGTCCCACCCGGCGGCCGCGGCGACCCAGCCTGCGCTGTAAGCAAGAAATAGCATTCGGCTGATTTGCCTGTCACCGGCGTCAGCTCCGCTTGTCAACGGCAGCAGAGCCTCCACGAGCATCGCGCCCAATACGAACACGATGACACCCCGGGGCCGGTTGCGATGGAACGCAAGCCCGGTCCCGATACCGCCCGCCAAAGCCAAATATTCGGAAATGGTCTGAAGGACCCCGAGCGCCGGCCCGATTCCGATGATCATCATGCCGACCGCAAGGAAGAACGAGGCTGCCCGTAGTCGCCTTGGCCGATGGAAGGCGACGAATGCCACGATGCCGAAGCATGCGATGAAGCTGGTTGCCACCAGGCAATATTCCGGGTCGAACTCCATGCGGTTCAAGGCCTCTCTTGATGAGCGGCCGGCGACGCAGGTCGCGCGCCGGATCCGCCATGGGAGTGTCGCCTCCCTGGCCGTCATCGCATTGCGGGAAAAGCGCCGTCTAGGTTCCGCTGCTTTTGCGTTGCGCGAACGCGGATTCGAGCCGGTCCATGAGTGGCCGGTTCAGCGTATAGGCGTGCTTGGTCCAGTGTCTCTTGAGCCGCTCGATTTCGCGGTACTGCGCATCGGCGATCTCCGTCTGGCCGGCTCCGATCGCCCAGATTGCATATTCGGCATGCGCATTCACGCTGTCGAAATTGGCCACCGCGGACTGGAATTCCGTGCGCGCGGCATCGCTGCGGCCCGCTTTGGCGTAGGACTGCGCGAGAAGGATCGATAGCTGTTCGGTCCGGTAGTTGGACTTTTCCTTGCGGATGGTCTCGAGCAGAGTGATCGCGCCGGCCGCGTCACCGTTCTCCAGGCGCGCCCGCGCCGCGCCAAAGCGGATATCCGGATCGCTCGCGAAGGGGCCTTGCAGGCAGGATTCGTATTGCTTCGCGGCTTCGCCGGCGTCGCCCGCCTCCAGCAGCGCCGAAGCGAGGCGCATCTGGTTCTGTGCGGTCGGCACCAATTCGAATGCCTGACGCGCCTCGCGCAGTTCGCGCCCTGGATCCAGGCTCTTTGCGGCAGCGACAACGGTTTTGCGGACCGTGTATTCCATGCGGCTGCTCGGCAGGTACTCCGCGAAGAAATACACGATGCTGCCCAGGCCAGGAAACATCAGGAGGATGAGCAGCCAATACATCGGCCTGCCGGTGCGCATCGCGTGCACGGCAAAAAAGATCGCGAAGATGAAATTGATGAGGCCGAGGCCGATGAATGGCATGGTGGCGATGCTACCTTGGCCCGGCGGTCCGGAAAAGACGCCAGGCGGGCGCACGTTCAGTGCAGATATCGGGCAAAAAACGCGCCGATCTTCTCCTCGTAGGCTGCCTTGGCAAACTCGTGCAGATCCACGTGCCCCGCGCCCTCGACAATCCACAGTTGCTTGGGCTCGTTGGCCACCTCGAAAATGCGCTGCGTCTCGGCAAGTGTCGTGTTGCGATCCGCGGAGCCTGCTGCGATCAGAACGGGGCAGTCGATCCTGCGGATTTCGTCGATCGGGTGCAATTGCGAAGACGACACGCCCACCATCAATGGCATCTGCCTCAGCAGCAGAGACCCGATGATCGGCCCGAAGACCGGACCGACAACGGGTCCCAGGTAGTTGCGCATGCGATCCGCGGTCGCTTCCTCGATTGTCGGGAACATCGATTCGAGGACGACGGCCCGCGGATGGCAGCTCGGCTTGGCGAGGACGAACGACGCGGCGCCAAGCGAGACCCCGATGACGCCGACGGGCGCGTCGGGAAAGCGTGCGCACAAGTACGACAGCGCCGCCTCGACACCCCTGGATTCGCGCGCACCAAACGTGATGCGATCGCCGGAGCTCTCGCCGTGGTTGGGCAGGTCGATGAGCAACGAGGAGTAACCGAGGGAACGCAGGAAGCGCGCCCGATCCAGAACCTGGCGGCGGTCCGCGCGAATTCCGTGCAGCAGCAGCACATTGCCCTTGGCCGCTGCCGCGGGCACGTACCAGCCCTTGACGAAGCCGCCTGCCGGCAGGTCGATCGAAACCGCTTGCGCCGACAGGTCCGCGGGCGCGGCGCCCACCTGCGTGTGCTCCGCACGGCTCAAGGCATCGCCAACCGCCCAGAAACCGCCGAAGAGAAACATGACCAGGATGACGATGAAAACGGTCACGAAGGCGAATTTCTTCGAGGCCTGTTTCATCACGTCGGCACAAACGGCAGGTGCGGCGGCACCTTGGCGAGGAGCCGCTGAATCAACTCGGGATCCATGAATTCGAATTCGTCCGGAATATCCAGGCAGACAACACGCCTGTCACGAAGATGTTCGCGAAACCTCGAACGGAGCTTCTCGCGATGCGCGCCTTCCATGACGAATATGAGATCCGCCCATTGCACAAGTTCCGCCGACAACGGCACTTCTGCGTCGTGGTTGGTCCCGGCCGAGGTACAGGAAACGCCCGGCCACGTCGAAAAGACCTGCTCCGCAGTCGGGCTGCGCAGTCGATTCTGACTGCAAATGAAAAGAACATTCATGCGCAGGATCGTGACGTTAGTCAGGGAGCCGCATCGGCGCACGCGCCGATGACTCCCAATGCAAGCCGTTCATTCCTCTCGTGTCATTCTCGTGTCATGCGCGTCACCTGGCTGGTTGGACCGGCATACCCGCCCGCAAGTTCAGGAACTCACCGAAAGCTTCGTGCTAAAAAGACGCTGCCCCAACGATCGGAGAACTCATGAAACGCTCCACCCCGTTGTTTGTCGCCGGGCTTCTGCTGGGCTGCGGTGCGATGGCGCAGACCGCGCCGTCGCCCGTTCCCACGCCGGCGCGCCGCCATGTTCCGCCCGAGGCTGTCCCGGTGGATCCCGCCATTGCCGCCCTGCGCGATCGCGCGTTGACCGATGGCGCCGCGTGGACGCTCGTGAGTGACCTGACGACGGAACTCGGGCCGCGCATGGATGGGTCGCAAGCAGAGGACCGCGCGCGCGATTGGGCGGTAACGCGCCTCAAGGCCATGGGGTTCGCAAATGTCCACATCGAGGCATTCCTTCTGCCGGTGTGGCAACGGGGGACGGAAAGCGCGGCCGTGGTTTCGCCCTTCCCGCAACCGCTTCGTATCGTCGGCCTTGGCAATTCGGGCGCGACGCCACCCGGCGGCCTGACGCTGCCGGTCGTTTTTTTTGCGAGCTTCAACGAACTGAAGCAAGCGCCGATGGGCTCTCTCGACGGGAAGATCGCCTTCGTATCGAACACGATGCAAGCGACTCAGGACGTCTCCAGTTATGGCATTGAGGGTCAAGCGCGCTTCAACGGTCCCAGCGAAGCGGCGAAACGTGGAGCGGCGGCGATCGTGATCCGTTCCATCGGCACGGATCACGGGCGCGGTCCTCATACGGGGGTCACGGTCTTTCCTCCCGAAGTCAGTCCGATTCCTGCCGCCGCACTTGCCGTGGCGGATGCGGAGAATCTTGAGCGCATGGTCCAGCGGGGCAAGAACGTCGTACTTCATCTGGAACTCGACGATCATCCCATTGGGCAACACGCATCCGGCAATGTCATTGCCGAGGTTCCCGGTACCGACCCCAAGGCAGGAATCATCGTGATCGGCGGGCATCTCGACAGTTGGGACCAGGGCACCGGGGCAATCGATGACGGCGCGGGAATTGCGATTACGACTGCTGCCGCGAAATTGCTGATGGACGCCGGCCCCCATCGGCGCACGATCCGCGTCGTCTGGTTTGGCGACGAAGAAACCGGTGTCTTCGGCGGCAAGGCATATGCCGCTGCGCACGGGAAGGAACCGCACGCGCTCGCCGCCGAGAGCGACCTCGGCGCGGATCGCGTCTGGCAGTTCCGTTCGGACCTGCCCGACAGTGCGCACGCGCTTGGCGACCGCATCGCGGCGGCGCTGCAACCCCTGGGCATCATTCGCACTGCCGGGGAGATCGATGGTGGCGCAGATGTGAATCCAACCATCGCACTCGGCGCACCGGCCGTCGAGCTCGGTCAGTCGGCGCTACGGTATTTCGACTGGCATCACACGCCTGAGGACACTCTGGACCGCATTGACCCCGACCAGTTGCGCCAGAATGTAGCCGCATGGGCCACGATGCTCGCGCTGGTCGCGGATGCGCCGGAAAATCTGCTGCGGGTTTCGAAATAGCGAATTGCTGGCGCCGGCCCTCAATACAGGGAGATGGGCGTGACCGGTCGCGGCGGAAATGGCACCGGATCCTTCTGCGGCTCGAACCAGTAGCGCAGGTAGATCATCGCGCGGTTCGGTGTGTAATACGCCGAGCGGTCGATGTCCACCCAGGCACCGACCGTCAGGTGCGGGACAAGTCGATACTCGACATCCGCGAGGAAGCTGCCCGACCAACCCCCGCCGGTCCCCGCAGTGTGAATGGGATTGCCTGCGAGGGCCTGCAGCCCGCCATCGGTCGGGTAGTAAGGCACGTTCTGCTCGTTGGTCCAGGAATGGGCAGGCATCACTCTCACGTCGTAGGAAAGCATGCCCTTGCGCCCGGTCGCCTCGACCGGTACGCCGAGCGAGATGTAGCTTTGCGGGCTGTAGTACCCACCTTGTCCAAACGTGTAGAAGCTCTGGTTGTGCCCGTAATGCCAGAGGCTCAGCACGCCCCCGGCATTCAGGCGAAAGTCGGGGCGGTGGATCCAATCCTTGTCGAGCACGGTGCGTGACTCGATATTGGGATTGGACTCCACCGATTTCCCGGTGACTTCGCCGATCGACAAACTCGTCGACCCGCTCCAACCGTTCGTGAAGTCGCGGCCGGCGCGCAGATTGAGAGCCGTATCGACGACGCCGCCCCAGGTCGAGCCCGTCACGGGGTCCACCGCGCCCGCATAGGACAGCAGGCTGCTGTTGAATATGCGCCGCGAGATTTCGGCACTCACATCCGTGTCGCCCCACGTGCGGCTTTCGCGCCACGCACCCACGAGGTTGCGTACGGGGAATCCAAGCCCAACGACGCCAATATCGAAACGCCGGTTGTCACCGCGCCAGCCGGCGGCAATGTTCTCGCCCTGCGCGTGCTCGCCGATGGCGTCCGGCAGTCCGGCGGGCGACAGCGCAAGCACTTTGCCGAACTGCTGCGAGCTGGCGATCGGCGCGGGCAGCGTGCCCGCGTCCAAATGCACGTCGTCGATCTGGGCAAACCAGTAGCCGTCGTAACCCGACGGGATCACCGCGAGAACGGGGATCTCGCTGCCGCGCAAGGTGGAAAGCCCGTCGGTCGCGCCACGGAAGAACGGCATCCAGCCAACGTCGACATGGGGCTGCCGCCGCGCCTCGACCTGCGCAATTTCGCGTTGCGCACGCGCCTGCGGACTGCCGTCGAAAGCGGTCGAGGTGCTCGTGGCCGTCGATCCGGGCTGCGTTTGCGCCGGGTTGCGCACGGCCTGGTCCGCCAGCAACGGGATGGCCGCCTCGCCACTGGCGGGCGCGGTCGGCGCATTCGCGGCCGCGCGCAGGTATTGCATTGCGCGATCGTATTCACCCGCCCGCTCGGATTCGCGTGCCGCCTCGAGCAGGACGTCGGGGTCGTTCGGATGGCGCTGGAGCAGATCGGACAGCCAGGACTGTTCGGTCGCGACATCGTCGTCCATCAGGCCCAGGGCTTCGATGTGATGAGCAACCTCGTCGAGGGGCAACAGCTCGCGCACAGCCGGCCAATCCTTGGCGAGGGCGGCGCGATCGTGTTGGGCGCGGTGGGCGCGAGCGCGCAGGAGCGCGAGCTCGATGGCGGCGTCGGGTTCCACGGGCTTGCCTGCCAAGGAGTCCTGCGCGCGCCGTGCATCCATCGTGTTGACAAGCGCCAGCGCCCGCTCGGGCTCGCCCGCCTCGATCCAAGCGCGCGCGTAGGAGCGGCGATCCGCATCGGTCCATGCGGGGTCCGCGGGATCCAGCCCATCGAGGATCGAGCGTGCGCCCGTGACATCGTCCGCGGACAGGTCGGCGCGCGCCACGCGCAAACGGCGCGCCGTGTCGGCGCCGGCCTCGGTCAATGCGGCGCCACGCTGCCTTGCATCCTCGTCCTCATCGCCGGCGTCGCGCGCCGTGCGTGCCTGTGCAAGATCGCGCTCGAAGCGCATGCGCTGCGCAAGGCTTTTCATGCCCTCGCTGCGCTTGTCCTCGGGCACGCCGTCGAGCAACTGCAGTGCCGCTTCCTCCTGGTCGCCTGCGCCCACCACCAAGGCGGCTGCGTACACCATGTCGGCATCGCCGGGTGCCCGGGCCATGCCCTCCTCCATGACCTGTTGCGCCAGCGAGGGCAGGTTGAGGGCCTGGTACTCGCGCGCAAGGTCGTAGCGCAGCCAGGCGTCGCGTGGCAGCAAGCCCACGCCGCGCTCGAGCAAACGCAATCGCACGTCGGGGTGCGCCGTCGACGCATCGCCTGCCGTCCGCGCGATCGCGTCCCGCAATTCCCCGCCGTCGATCACGTCCGCAGCGCTGGCGCCCACCTGCGCAGATGACGAGGCAACGCCAGGCGCCTCGGGCGTTGCCGTCGCCTCGTTGAGCGGCAACGCAAGCTGCTCTGCTTCATCGAGCGCTTCGTCGACATGTCCCTCCTGCAGCCACAGCGAGAGCAGGCCGCGCCATGCACGCAGATCGTGCGCATCGCGCTCCAGGCGCTCCCGGTACAAGTGTTCGGCATCCGCGTCGCGGCTTTGCGCGGCATAGAGCGAAGCCAGCAGGTAATCGGCTTCGCCCTGGTCGGGCTGGGACGCGCGCACCGACTCCACCTTGCGCGTGGCGCCCGCCAGATCGCCGGCATCGCGCATGGCACGCGCTTGCTGCAGGCCGGACCAGTAACGCGCCGTGGCGGCCAGGTCCGTCCAGCGCGACTGCAAGCCGGGCCGGCCGGATTCGAGCGCGATCGCGCGTTCGAACAGTTGCAGGGCTTCCTCGTCCTTGCTCTGGCGCAGACGCAACAAGCCCAGCGTGCCCACGGTTTCGCCGTCGTCGGGCCGCAAAGCGAGGCTGCGCTGGAGTTGCTCCTGCGCGCCTGCGAGATCGCCGGCATCCAGCAGGCGCACGCCTTCCTGGCGTGCCAAGACGCCGGGGTCGTTCGCGAGACGTTCGGCTTCGCGCCGCTGGGCCTCGGCCTTGGCGACGTCGCGCCCCACGGATGCATCGTTCGGAAAGCGCGCGAGGAAAATCCTGCGTTGCGCAAGTCCTTCGTCGTCGTCCGGCAATGCGTCGAGCGCGCCGCGCCAGGCATCCGCCACCTGCTCGGGCTCGACATCGTGGGCGCGCGCGAGGTCGGCGAATCCTCGCAAGGCCTGGTCGCGAGTGTCCGGATGCTGCGCCAGCAGCGTGTACAGGCTCAGGCGGTCGCTGGAACTCGGGTCGGCAGCAATGCGCTCCTCGAGCCAGTTGCGGGTCGAGTCCCAACCGGACGGGGTGCTGGCGAGGACGCCGGCGAATTCGTTGGCGAGATCCCCGGGCGCGCGCCCGTCGGGAAACAACTGACGCGCAAGCGCGAGCGCCTTGGCCGTATTGCCACCGCGCACGAGCAGGCGCAATTGCTCGAGGCGTGCCTTGTCCTGCGTGTAGACGCGCATCATGTCGGCCAGTTGCGTTTGCAAGCGGGTGCGGAGCGCGCCCCCGCGCACGCTGACCGGATTGGCAGGGCTGGCGCGCAGCCACGCCAGCATGCGTCGCGCCTCGTCGACGTTGCCCGACCGCAGTTCGAGTTCGCCCAGGAGGAACAAGGCTCGCGGCTCGTCGCCCTGCACGGCGAGCAGCTTGCGCAACACGGTGCGCTCGATTTCCGGATGGCCCAGTGCCTGCCACAAGCGCGCGCTGCGCAACAGTTCCTCGATCGCGATGGGATCGCCCGGACGCGGCGCGCTCGCCGGCCACGCAGGCAGCACGGCGGCCGCGAATGCCAGCGTGCCAACGGCCAGGCGCAGGCGAGGTTTCATGTCAACGCGCAGCCCCGGGAGCCGATGCCCCGGTGGCACAGGAGGATTGGACCTGCGTTTCGGCAGGCAGCACCAAGCCGCCGTCGGCGGCGAAGGCGAAGCGCCGTTCCCGCCAGCCCATGCCGAACAGGCATAGGGCTTGGTCGTAGTACGCATCGGCCTGCGCCGGTTGCGCCTTCAGGCGCAACTCCTGCGTATGCAATGCAGCTTCCCGGTTCTGCGATTCCAGGAAGGGAAGCAAGGCCGCGGAGAAGCCGCTGGGGCCTGTTCCCGAGGTCGCGCCGTCGAAGATGTCGATGGTTTCCGGCGGCAGGCCGACGCGATCGACCAGTTCGGCCATCGGCGCGAAGTGGCGCAGCAACTGCGCCCGTGCCCCATCGTCGCGAGAGGTCATCCCGAGCCACAGGTACACGCGTATGGCGTTGTAGCTTCCGTTGCGATCGGGTGGTGCCGACGGATTGGCCTCGAATTCTCCCGGCGCTTCGTAGACCGTCCAATCGGGGGCAAAGCCGCGCGGCGCCGATTGCGTCAACACCGAATGCGAACTGGCAAGCACTTCCTGCCAGCGCGCATCTGCACTGCGATTCGCGATCCAACGCAGGAGAAATGGCGGCGCATAACTCGGATTCAGGCGCCAGTGGTCGGGTGCCAGCACGAAGCCCCGGTTGCCCGGCAGCAGTGTGCGCCCCAGCCCGGGCAACACGGCCGTCTCTTCCCGCAGCACGCGCTCGGCCAGCAGCGAAGCCAGGGCAAGGTAGCGTCGCTCCTGCCACAGGCGCCCCGCTTCCCCCAGGACATAGCTCAACCAGAGGTCCGCATCCGACGCGGCGTTCGCGTCGAGCACACCATAGCTGCCATCGTCGCGCCGGCCCCATTGCCAGGCGGGAAGCCGCTTGCTGAGGTCGCCGCCCGCCAGGTTGTCTTCGGTCCAGCGCAGCAGCGCCTCGAAGCGCGCTCGGTCCCCGGCGACCAAGGCAAAGAACAGCGCATACGCCTGTCCTTCGGAAACGGTATGCGCGCGGGGCGATGAAGGATCGATCACGCGGCCCCCTTCCGGAATGAAACGATCCCGGAACGAATGCCACGCCGGCCAGTTCACGCAATGCGCCGTTTCCCTGCCATGCGCGCGCGGCGCTGCCAGCGCCGCGGCGGACAGGTCGACAGCGGAGAATCCGACGGCGCCCAGCGCGCGCAGGATCCGGCGCCTCGGTACCACCTGCGCACGGTCCCGCAAGTCGATCATCAGTCCGCGACCAGGCGTCGCGCCGCCATCCGCCGCATGGCCGCAAAGACAACCAGTGCGAGGAAGATTCCCAACAGCAATCCGAGGCCCACGAGGAACAGCGGGTGGCTGTGCAACTGGAACCAGATCCAGCGCCACCAGGTCAGGTGGCCGACGTAATAGGTATCGCCGACGCGGTAGGACTGCACATTGGCGCCGCGCAGGATCACGAGGTCGCCACGCAACTCCCGCACCTTCGCCGGATCGATCAGCGCATCCGCCGTCCATGGCAAGGTCGCGGCGTCGGTCGCGTTGAGCACGACGACGGAACGCGTGCCCTGCAGGGGCGATTCGAATCCCATGATGGCGGCAAGCGGGCCTTTCGCGGCGAGTTCCGTCCAACCGTCGCGCGGCGAAACATGCGGCGCGGCGCCACTGAACCACTCGGCACCTGCGTCGGAAATGCGCCCGAGCACGGAGCTCGCCCGCTTGCCCGCGTCGATGCGCGCGGGCAGCGTGTTCTTCCACTGCTGCAAGAGGGCGCTCTCGACGCCGCTCGACACGACGAGCAGATCGCGATCGCCCGCCTGGTTCGCGTGACTTTCATCGAGCAGGGTCAGACGCGTGCCGGGTGCACCCGTTGAGGCGCCGAATTGGCCGAGGACCGTCAGCATGGTCTCCGTCTCGCTCGCCTTGGGAACATCGGGAACGACGACCGCCGTCTGGGCAAGATCCGCGTATTTGGTGAAGGGATAGCCGCTGTTGGCAAAGAACGCGAGATTGGGCATCGCCGCGTAATGCTCGATGTGCGAAAGATCCAGGGTCGAGTCCGGGTCGATCGCCGCCTGTGCGCCGCCCAAGGTTGTGCGGCAGCGCCCTTCGTCCTGCGGCGGAATGTCGAAGAGGAATTGCAGCTGATTGTTCGGCCCCAACTGGAACGCCGGCACGGTCAGCCCCTGGCTCACGAGCGTACCGGTGTCCTGCAGGAACGGCAGTTCGATGCGCTCGCTGGACCCCGCCTGGTTCGCGGCGCGCAAGGGAAAGGACTGGACGAACTCGTCGTTGATGCGCACGGACAGGTTCGCCTGGCCGTTTTCATGCGGAGGCGTATAGCGAAAACGCAGGTCGACCGGCATGCCACGCGCTTCCCAGGTGAAGATATCGGCGGGCAGCCGCAGGTTCACGCGGATCGGTTCCAGCAGGTGCCCGGTGACCTGCAGGTCGCCGGGCTGCGCAACGAGATCGCCGATGCGGACGCGATCGCCGGTCTTCACGACATTGGGCGCCTGGTACGGCGGGGTCGGATCGGGCAGGCGCACCGATTGCACCTGCGCGCGGTCGCCGGTGAGCGTCGCCTGCCCGAGCACGAGGCCCTCCGCCGCCATGCGCAATTGCTCCTGGTCCTTGCCCAGGACAAGGAGCAGCTTGATCGAAGGATCGTCCGGACTGGACATCACCGCGATGGTCGGCGCATCGACCATCGGCAGGTTCAAGTTGGCGGGGCGCTCGGTATTGGTCGCGAACACGACGGCGTGCTGCGCGGGGTGCACGTCGTACAGGACGGGGAAATGCGCCCCGCGATAGCTCGCCGCCGCTCCGAACCAGGTCGCGAGGACGCCCGCGGTGCGCAAGGTTTCCAGGGAGGGCTGGCGTGCAAACACGAACGGGAGCTCCAGGCGCCGGTTGTCGCGCACGTCGAAGAAGGGCGCCGGCAGCAAGGAGAGATCGTCGCGCTGCACGAGAGGCCGCGTGACCAGTTCGAGCGTGCTCTCGTTGCTGATGCTCGCCCACAAGCTCGTATGAAAGGGAAACTCGCAATCCGTCGTGTAGTGGCCGAGGAATTGGAAATGCAGCTTGGCGAATTCGACGAAATAGCGCGGGTCGAGGTCGATGTCGATCTGCTGGGGCACACCCAGGTGCTCCTTGGCCACGCGCACCGCCGCCAGCGGCTCCTCGTCGATCATCACCTTGAGTTGCGAAAGATCGGCGAGGAGCGCCGGCGAGAACGTGAAGTTCAGGTGCAGGCGCGCACTGACGACGGACTCGTCGAAGCGCACGCTCAGGGGAATGTAGGCACTGCTGTCGATGCCGCGCAGCTCGATGGGACGAAACGCGCCGAGCTCGCGCAGGGTCGTCGTGTGCGTGCGCAGGCCGGGCGCGAGCTTTACCGGGCGGGTTGCGTGGCCGGACAGCGGCTTGGCCACGGTTACCGTCACGCCCCCCGTCGGCGCTGCGAAGGCGGAGCCGGCCGGTGCGGCAGCGGCCACCGCAAACAGCGCGGCAGACAGCAAGCCTACGGATGTAAGGAAGACGGAGGGGGAGCGGGCGGGACGAGGCGGGCGGGAGCGTTCAATGCGGATGTGCGACCTTCGATCGAGCCAGTGCATGAGCATGGATGGAATCCCGGAAAGGGCGAATTATCAAGGAGAAAGCGCCTCAATGGTGCATTCGCCCTGGGGCTTGACGCGCTGGCGCGGTATTCGGTACCCTGATCGCGGGCCGCGACTCCCCAACGAGTCGTTCAGTACAGGAAGTGCCAATCATGTCCTCCCCCCTAGCGACGAAACCGTCGCATCGTCCGCGTTACCCCCATTTTTCCAGCGGTCCCTGCGCAAAGCATCCCGGCTGGTCCGTCGAAGAACTCGCCGGCGCGGCCCTGGGTCGCTCGCATCGGGCGAAGGCCGGCAAGGCGCGTTTGCAGCGTGTCATTGCCGAGACCAAGGAATTGCTCGCTTTGCCCGCAAACTACCTCGTAGGAATTCTTCCCGCTTCCGACACCGGTGCGGTCGAAGCGGCATTGTGGTCGTTGCTGGGTCCGAGGACTGTCGACGTTTTTGCCTGGGAAAGCTTCGGCAAGGAGTGGGTCACCGATTGCGTGAAACAGTTGCGGCCCTTGCAGACCCGTTCCTTCGTCGCGGAATTCGGCGACCTGCCCGAGTTGCGCCAGGCCGACTTTCGCCACGACGTGGTCTTCACATGGAATGGCACGACGTCGGGCGTCATCGTGCCCGATGGCGACTGGATCCCCGACGATCGCGAAGGCCTCACGATCTGCGACGCCACGTCCTCGGCCTGTGCCGTGCCGATGCCCTGGGACAAGCTCGACGTCGTCACCTTCAGCTGGCAGAAGGTCCTGGGCGGCGAAGCGCAGCACGGCATCCTGATCCTTTCGCCGCGCGCCGTCGAGCGCCTCGAATCGCACGTTCCGCAATGGCCGATCCCCAAGATCTTTCGCCTTGCCAAGGACGGCAAGCTGATCCGCGGCATCTTCGAGGGCGAGACGATCAATACGCCGTCCATGTTGTGCGTCGAGGATGCGCTGGCCGCGATGGCCTGGGCGCGGTCCGTCGGCGGCGCGGCCGGACTCGCGCGCCGCACGCGGGAGAATGCGCGCACGATCGAGGGCTGGGTCGAGCGTACTCCGTGGATCGAGTACCTGGCCGCCGATCCGGCGCTGCGCTCGCCGACCTCGGTGTGCCTGCGGCTCGCGCGTGACGCGGCACGGACCATAAGCATCGAGCAGCAGGCCGAATGGTTCCGGCGCATCGGCGCCTTGCTCGAGGAAGAGGGTGTCGCCTTCGACATCGGGTCCTATCGCGACGCGCCCCCCGGCCTGCGCATCTGGTGCGGCGCCACCGTCGAAAGTTCGGACCTGGCCGCCCTCACGCAGTGGCTGGACTGGGCCTACGCCGCCGTCGGCGCGGCGCCCGGCGCGGGCCCGAAGAGGGAAGCCCTGCTGGCCCGTTCATGAGCGCGCGCGTGTTGATCAGCGACGCGCTGTCGCCGCGTGCCGTGGAGGTATTCCACAAGCGCGGCGTCGAGGTGGTCGAGCGCACCGGCTGCAAACCCGACGAGCTGCGCAGGATCATCGGCGATTTCGATGGCCTGGCGATCCGGTCATCGACGAAGGTAAGTTCGTCGATCCTCAGCGCGGCGACGCGGCTGCGCGTGATCGGTCGCGCCGGCATCGGCATCGACAACGTGGACCTCGCCGGTGCAACGGCGCGCGGCATCGTCGTGATGAACACGCCGTTCGGCAATTCCATCACGACGGCCGAGCACGCGATTTCCATGATGTGCGCGCTGGCCCGGCAGATCCCCGCGGCGAATGCGTCGACCAAGGAAGGCAAGTGGGAGAAATCGCGCTTCCTGGGCGTGGAGCTGACGGGCAAGACCCTGGGCATCATCGGCTGCGGAAACATCGGCGCCATCGTCACCGATCGGGCCATTGGCCTGAAGATGAAGGTCGAGGCGGCCGACCCCTTCCTGACGCCGGAGCGCGCGCAGGCGCTGGGCGTCGAAAAACTCGAGCTCGATGCCTTGCTCGAGCGCGCGGACTTCATCAGCCTGCATACGCCCTTGACCGAGCAGACCCGCAACGTGCTGGACGCGCGTGCGCTGGCCCGCTGCCGGCGCGGGGTACGCATCGTCAATTGCGCAAGGGGCGGGCTGATCGACGAGGATGCCCTGCTGGCCGCACTGCGCTCGGGACAGGTCGCCGGCGCAGCGCTCGACGTCCTGGCCGAGGAACCCGCGCACCGGCATCCGCTCTTCGAGATGGAGAACGTGATCTGCACGCCGCACCTGGGAGCTTCGACGACCGAAGCGCAGGAGAACGTCGCACTGCAGATCGCCGAGCAGATGAGCGACTACCTGCTCACCGGCGCGATCGTCAACGCACTGAACATGCCGTCCGTTTCCGCCGAGGACGCGCCGCGACTGCGGCCTTACATGACGCTGGCCGAACAGCTGGGCAGCCTCATCGGCCAGGTGACGCCGGGCCCCTTTTCTGGCGTGGCCATCGACTACGAAGGCCATGTCGCCTCGCTCAATATCCGACCGCTCACCAATACCGTGCTGGCCGGCTTGCTGCGTCCGTCTTCCGATTTCGTGAACATGGTCAACGCGCCCGTCATCGCGCGCGATCGGGGCATCGCCGTGGCCGAGACCCGGCGCGAAAGCGAGAGCGACTATCACACGCTCGTGCGCGTGCGCGTGGAATACGGGCAGGGCAGCCTGCAACTCGCGGGGACGCTGTTCAGCGGCAAGCCGCGTCTGGTCGGGATCGACGACGTGGCGCTCGAATCCGAATTGACGGCGCGCATGCTGTTTGTCCGCAACAAGGACACGCCGGGATTCATCGGCAGCCTGGGCACCGCCCTGGGCCGCGCCGGCGTGAACATCGCCAACTTCAACCTCGGGCG